>Ga0214210_1000335_pt1 | contig 9654 bp, 10 predicted proteins | sample TroBogEpilimnion_31_FD_153048 | JGI IMG/M metagenome (GOLD analysis project Ga0214210, IMG submission 153048) | Freshwater microbial communities from Trout Bog Lake, WI - 03AUG2009 epilimnion | ecosystem: Environmental > Aquatic > Freshwater > Lake > Epilimnion/Euphotic zone | place: Trout Bog... | reverse complement strand
TGTCACATCACTTAATTAAATTTCTATGGTGAGCATTTTCACTTTTTAGGTCAAATTACTCGATTCTTGGAGCCGCTTGAAGAGACAGCACCTCGTTTGTTCGAAAAATATACTGAATGTTCGTCCGTGAATTGATTGATATCGTAATTCAAACATCAATGACTCGTGTGATTTTAATTATATATTGTTTCTCATTCATAATAATATAAATGAGCAGTTGCCGTCTTTTCATCGCCGTTTCGTAATAATTAACCGTGAATAAATAGTATGTTTCATTACTAGTAGTTCTTTCTTTCAGCTGATTCTTGGAATTATGGAAAAGGAAAGCGAATCCAAGTTTGTGGAGAACCGCCCGCTCAATGATGTTGTTGCCGAGCTTGTTCATTTGGAGACAGTCGGGTTCAAGCACAAAGGCAAGCACTTCACCGTGTCGGTTTGAGAAGCAATTAACATGCAGCTTGATATTATGTTAACTAACCGTTATTAATAAATGAATAACCGTTTTAACCAGTGAACAGTTATGACACAATATAATAGCAAATACGTATAATTCATTGCTTCCTACGCGCATTGAGTACGATAAATATAGGGTAGACAAGTCGTTGTCCTTGACGAACGTCCCATTTAAATGGTGAGATGATAAGAAATATTTGTGTGCAGGTAGTTCAGGTGATCGCGGACAAACCTGCACTTGCCAAGATCACAGGGCACTTAAACCACAATGCCAACCTTGCATGTCAAATCTGTCCATATCAGGCCAGACCAAAACAAGACAAGCAGGTTCGAACGCGGGAAATGTTAGCCTATATCGTTAATGTATAACGTGTTCGTTTCATCGGAAGCATCCAACCACACCGTCGAGATTTATTATTAATCCATATTGTCAGCCGTGTTAAAACTGTTTCATTCGATACCACACTCATACTCTGTATCGCTCGTAGTCAAGGACTGCGGCGGAGCAACTATCAGAGGCAGAGATTTCAATAAAAGCCGATCTGATCGACACGATTGAGAAACTTGCTCCGCGCAATGTCGCTGTGGTTACCTCAGCTTCTCATGTTCTCCCAGCTGCTTCTGTGGCTTTGATTACCCCGCCGGTGCAAAGTTCCTCCTCAAATGCAAATGGAACCAGAAGACCATCTCGACCGAAGCGTGGTGCGGCACCAGCATCTGTTGCAGCAGTCCCAGTTGTTGGAGCTTCTTCGGTTGCGGGGGCTCTCCCAGTTGCCACTGTGAATGCCAATGGTGCTACCGTTGGCGAAGATGAGCCTGAGGAGGTTAAAGCCGCGTGCTTTATCACGGAAAATATGAAGGTCAAAGACTACGAAAGGCTGAGAGCGCTAATGGACCACGAATTCGTGACAACAGGTTCGAGTTAACGCTTCATTTGCGAATGATTACCTAATTATTCTCATTATTTTATAATAACCGGTTTATAATAATTGCATAACCGCTGAATTTAGGTCATAATTTAAATCCAGCATATTTTACTGAATAATTAAACTCATTATCGAGCCTCAAGAATATTAATTAAATTAAATATTATCTCACAGCATTGAAGTCGTTCAACGAACTCGCACATGTGGACGGCGTCCCGCAAGATCGCTTAACACGAGCCTACCAACGTACAGGCTTCAGGTGATGCCTTCGTTCGTCGCCATCGTTTCACCTCGATCGTTTTATGCCATTCATCGTTAATTCACTGCTATGTGTGTGAGTTCACCAATTAAGAATTAACCGTTTAACCGTTAATTCAATTCGATTTACTGATAACAATTCAAGTAACGGATATCCGGCTCACTGGTTGTCCTTTAGAACAACTACACTGATTCACCTCAAGCGGTTGGACTTTGGCCGGTTTGATTCCATATGATTCACTGAAAACCGGCCAGGATCGAATCATTCATGCATCTATAACCGTTAATTAAACTTGTTAATCTTAATTACTGGTACATTAATCGCCAATTTGAACGTGGCACTTTAATTTTTACGCACACAGCAATATATTTTATTCACCACAACGATTCAAATTTAGAATGATCACGCCTGACCTAATGCACATCGTGGATCACGGCGTGCTGCTAGACGTGACAGAGCGCATTCTGTCGACGCTAACCCCGAAGGAATACCACGTCTTCGCTGAACGCATGAAGAAACATTGGGTCTGAAACATTCAATTTTTTTTTTGTGACTAGTAGCTTATTATCCAGTGCTGTAACGGTGTATTCTTAATGTTGCATGCGTAAAATATTGAAATGAAATAAATGTCGGCATTGAAGTCACTTCTTCCTGCGATCATAATTAATTGGCGTTCGTTTAGAGTTCCAGTCTCTATCCAACGTTTGCGGACGAAAAGACGATGAAAGAGGGGAAGATTAGTGCATTTAAGGGTAAGCCACGAGCTGCAGAATCTGTTTGCGGTTATAACTACAATAATCGAATTGTGCGTGCAATTTAAAACCTGTTATGATTCATCTTAATGGAGAGAGAACAATCTCTCATTAATTCAGCTAATTCTCGTAGGCTCTCTTCATGAAGCGGGTGGCAAAATTTGCGCTTCGCGGACTATTGAAACCCGACGTTCAAGAAGTGCTGAATAACGTTGTCCAGATCCCGATAATACTAGAACAAGGTACGTGTATTTCAGTGAAGCTATCGTTTAAAAATCTGGAATATTTTATTTTAAACATTTGATATTTCATTATTTTAATTGCTTCCCTGTTTGCCCAATTAAGGTGCTTCATTATTTATTTCCCGTAGATTATTTCAACGAGCATCATTTGGAATGGCTTTCGACGTCAATTGAAGAATTTCAAGCTTCATTTGTGCGAGCTTTCGGACTGTCTGCTGCTACGAAGTCCAACTTGCACTCTTTAGTGCATATTCCAGAGAATATTGCGCTCAATGGTACAGTTCACGACCAGTCGGTTTGATCAATAAATCACTTGCATTAAGAATTATCAACTTCCTCTCACTCATTAACCGGTTATGGTACAAGCGATTGGTTTTTTCATCACAATTAAATTAACCGGTATAATTCCCAGGTCTACGCATACGAGCGCATCGTGACCTCACTCAACAAGGTCCACGTGAATGGGCACGATTCCGCCCGTCAGATCATGCAAGAATGCATTCGAGAAACGAAACGACAAATTTTCGGTGTCGATGTCGACCCAAGGTTCGTTATGACGGCCTTATAGTTTATGAGCTTTTATATAACCTTATAAACCATGCATTCGCGTCGGTCCCTTTAGCTTTCCTGTTTTAATCAGTTTTCCGTTTAACCGGTTATGTTGTTGAAAAAGAAATTTATTCGACAAACTTCTAACGTTAATAATAATTAAAGCGAACAGCAGATATTTTTATAATTAATTCCTTGCATGGCTACACGTGTGATTGATGTCGCAAATTAATGATTAAATATATGACCTGGAAAAGTTAATTAAGTATTCAATGCGTGAACCCTTCAACATAAACTGACTATCAAGTCATTTATTTACCCAAGTTATTCACAATGTACAATGCAATGATTACTTGGCCCCTATATCGCTAAATGTCCGCTTTCGTACTACTATAGTTGCTATCATTCTCGCGCAGACTGCTGCGCGGAACCACGAAGGAGTTTCAAGGGTTATTTCAACAGTCATCGCTAGGAGCGGCGTCGAAAACCAAGCGGCAGCCAGCTGAAAAGCTGGCTGAACGTCCCAATGCCTTTAAGCATCAACATGCCGAGGACGGTTCCATCGCTTCGTTCACCATTGGAGACACAGAATACTGGGCCTCAAGTAACAATTCGTGGCGTTCAGAGCGGGTGTGTTTGCAATAATTAAGTCAGAATTTTGTTGAGATTTCGCATTTCATAATTTAATTGATTGTCCTCCAATTTAATTTGTTGCGAGACATTTTTGAACCAGCTTCATAATTATAGTTCTATTAACGGTTATATTTATTATATTTATTATTTCCATCATTCGTTGTGAATAACGAAAAAGGATATGATCGCACATCGGCTTATTTATATTTACTCGATATTTCGAAAATAATTGATACACGTGACCCATTTTATTGTTTGTTCCGCTCGACAGGCACATGTATACTTATCCAACCTTAAAACTTGTAGGTATATTTCGTATATCACGCTGAAGGAGCAAAGACGGTTGGCAGCCGGCTCCAGGTTGGCTGGATCGAGAAGCTTTGTTGCGCTGATCAAGATCTGTCTCGGCTCGAGGGACCCCGCCGCGAATGCCAGGCCCCCATCACACTCACGTTTCGTCGGGCACGATCGACGCGTGATAATCTCACACGTTGTTCATATATCAACCTCCTTGAGGCGCCCGCTGCTGGAGTCCAGCTGACGGCACCCTGCTGCTTGTGCTCGGTTCACTTTGAGCCCTTCCTTGATAATGACGAAGTAGACCTGAGCACCCTTCAGATGAAGCGGTTCGCTGTGCCTGATGACGTCGTTATCTTATCCGGTTAATTTGTTTTTTTTGTGTTCTTTTTCCTCTGGTCGTTTATTACAGTTTAATTTAATTCTCTCGCTTCTTTCATTTTTATTATTATTATTATTTATTTCGATAAAATCCGATGCCTGACAAAACGCAACAATCAACTGCAATGTAAATTAATTACAATTAATGAACTGATACTTGTCATTAAGACGGGAATCTAGCGCTGGCAACTTGGTTTGTCACGCGTTCATCGGTTGCTTTATTAAATGTATTGTTCATTTCAATTTAATCGGCTACGACCAAGAAAATAACTGTAATAGCGTGGCGTCCAAGTAATCAAGTTGATGCTTTTACAACCGGTGCAATTGATTGGTCGGCATTGTCATGAACATGGATAGATACATGTCTGATCAAGGATCGAGATCGCAACGAGGCCAAGCATCATGCAGATCCAAAATAAATTAACGGGTTTTAAAATAAAGTTGAAAAATTCACATTGCTGACAGCTGACACAACGCCCACGGTCAGTAAGCCTTGCATGCAGCTGCAGTATAAGAAGCCAGACAAATACATGCATGCTCAGTTGCTCACATATGCAGCACAATGAGCAAGAAACCGTAATTATGTTCATTGCGATCCCCGACACTACTGCGTAATATTTTAAACGGCATGATCGAGCTACCGCCAAAAAAAAAAATTGATAAGGAATCAATGAGTCAACCAGGCGTTGAGAGGAACGCGTTGTAATCAGTCAACATTTCATTTAATTGACGAATTGCAAATGAATTCAAGTGAATCTCTGAAGAAGAAGAAGAGAATACATGTACTATGTTGTTATTATGAGGAGTCCGACTCGGAGTCGCTCTCCGTATCCGCGTATTGGGTTGTGTGATAAGCTTCTGGAGTCGTATATGCCCAATTATTGTGCTTCTTGAAGTTCTTGTCGTCTTCGCCGTAGTTGTACAGGAGTTGCTCGCCCACCATGATTTTAGACTGCAATAAAGTAACTCATTGACGGTGAACATTAAGAACTGCTCGCACTTACGAGTGGCGAGTGCATCATTCATTTTGTCAATGCGCTCGAGTATTTTATTAGAGAACGACAGGGGAATTAATGATGACTCATGTCGGATTCATGCACAACCAATATGCCTGCCATGTTCCTCTTTAACCGGTCATGACCGGATGATTCAATAACCGGTTATGATCAAGCAAACGTCAAATTAAGGGTGGCAACGCTTGAATGAAGATGCATAACCATTAGTCAATTTTATTTATATAACCAACCGTGGCAACGAAAAAGATCCTCGGTTTCCCCTCGATGTAAAGAAGCTTGGTTTTCAAGTTGATGAGAGCCACAATATCCGAGTGATTGATTAGTCGACCAACGCCAAATTCGGTACGTGTAGCGTCGATGCTGCAATGTCGAGCTCAGTACAGTTAATATACCAGCTATATATACGTAACAAGCTTAGCTCAAGCAAGCAATAAACGCGACCTGCATGATTCATGAATGCAGGAACCGGGCATGGAGGCTAATTTATTATGCTATAAAAATAAAATAATATATTCAACATGATCATCATAATAAAAGGTTTACTTAAACGGCTAATAATAAATTGAAGCGTGAAACCAATGAGCAAGTAACAGTTCAGGTCCACTGATCAAATACATGCAACTGTTATAACCCGTTAAATTTATGAAGCTAAATTAATTACACTATATTCTGGTTGATTCACTAACTTGATCAAGCAACAGGGAAGAATATATTAAATTATTTGCAAACCACATTTTCTTTTGACCGATGCCAGAATAAAAATAGTAGAGGTAACAGCGGGGGTGAACCACCTTGTGCTGCTCATCAAGCTATAAACGTATTCATCGTTGGTTGTAATATAAATGTTAGACAGAAAGCATTAATATCCTGCTGGGCGACTCATCAAATGAAACTCATGTATGCACACAAGGAACATGAAATAAATTTAGCAAGTGAAACATATTCAGCCAGGATCATGTCTTTGTTGCGGCGCGGGTCAAATGCTAGTGATTTCAAGAAGTATTTATTGTTCGATTTTTTATATATTCACGTAGCCTTGTTCTTTACAATTTAATCTTACTTATAAATACGAACGATGATAACCGGTTACAATCATGTCACTGAATAATTCACCGTTAATCGAGATTAATCATTCCGATGCACGTACCTGTCTGTATTCTTCATCCCGCTGCTTCCCCTCCTTCGCAGTCACCAGGTCACCATTGTACTCGCAGATAAATTCGCCTTGGTGAATAACTCTGGTCGCAAACACTCCAAATCCGATTGCATCATTTATTTTAGCAACCTACCACAGATGGAATTTTTATAACTAAAAGCATTCAGGAAAATGCAAGGACAACAGGTCTATGAATGCGAAAGTTAGCGAGCGCTGCAAAGCCAAAAGAAAGAACAAACAATCTAACTCACACGCATGCACGTCAGGTGCGAATCAGCTATCAACATGAAATAAAAACGAACGAGAAGATCTGGATGGAACTCGTAACCCTCTCTGCTGAGTTCATTCAGAGCGTTGATGTAGCCCTGGTCAGATCGCGCGTACTGCGTACATCATGTTAAAAGTAATCTTTTTCCAATTAAATAGACGTTGACAAATATTGATTGACTTGAAACAAACTTTGTACTTTCGGTTTCTGTCGCATCTACGGCCCGTACCACAAGCTGCCCCATTGGTCATGTAGGATTGAATGTGTGCGATGCTGAGGCTCATGTTAGTCTCCTCCTGTATATCAAGCCACACGCAACTATGCATATGAAGTGAAGTCAGGAGCTTGGGTAATGTTTCATGCAGATTCAAACCTTCGGAATTCATCTATATCAAACTCGACACTGATGCGATCTCCCATCAGCCCCGCCCCGATGAGTAGCATGTTCTGTTCAAATGCAGTAATCAACCATGCGTCCTCTCGTAAAAGCCAACGTATACATCGACGCCGAGTTAATGTTAAATATAAAGTATTGACGGGGTACGTGAATTGTTAACCGTTAATTCATACGTTACTAGTAACGTTTAGAGGAATAGGACAAAGTGCGAACCATGATCGTGAAAGGCCCACAGTTGAAGGTATCAGGTTGCTGCATGACCTCCATGCCACTATCGTCATACTGCACTAGCTCTGAATCACTTATCGACAGATTGCCTTCTTTGCAGAGAATGGCAATGGCCTCCTTGACATACCTGGAATTAATCATTGAAGCGGTTGTCAACACGTTAATTCATTTACGATAGCCACGATTTTTTTTCACAAACTCGACATATTTGAATCTTCGTTCCTCCGACCCGAACGGACGCAAGGAATCATAGCAGCAATAAGCCTGTGAAGCAAATAAAGTTTATTAGGCCTAAGCCGACAAGAATACCTATACTGCTCGAGACATGCATACGTATTAAATGATTTGTTGACTTGAGGACTTGATCGGGATAACTGGATAACTTAATTCATCGAAAAAGTACACACATAACGGTGACACACATAAGCACATACGCACATATTGATTGTTGAACTCGAGCATGCATGAGCGTTTAGGTGTATTACTCAAATCGGAATTCAACTATTTGAGGTCAATAACGTTATAACGATTAAATTTAAATAATTTTTCAATAGAAATGGGGATCCTTCTAGATGTTAATGGTTTAAATAAGCATTTCAATTACCAGAGATGATGATTATTATTTTTATTGTCATGTAATTAATGCATAGGATAGAAGACTTGAAACCCAAACATAGTCTTTAGCCAGGTTACTATACCCGCGTCGCTCAAATGCAATCAGCCACCAATGGTGATATGCGTTAATAACGAAGACGAGCTTGTTGTACTTGTCAAGAGGCTGCGACACATAACCCTTTTAGAACATACTAAACGAATCATAGGTAACCATTGCACTTTGGAATAATTTTTATTGCGCAACAGGTAGTTATAATTCGTGAACTGGTTAATACGTGTCAATTAGCATGGAGATATCGGATGCCAAGAACATATAATCCTATGCAACAAACAACATTTCGGCAACGACTGAGAACACGATTCTTTTTGCAAGCATTTGATACGGAATCCCAGTCCTCTTGAATGACAGAAGAAGGAAAGAAAAACGAAGAGTAAACAATGCGCCCGGGCATTTTCGGCATGTATGATATCACGCCATTGACAATCTACGAAGAAAGGTGGAGATATATGAGGCATGTTCCAAATATGCGCATCCGACGAATATATACTCACCCCTTGACATGACAAGAATCGAAAAGGTCATTAGCTGTAATTACCAGTTTGTTAATTGATCGACAAATCACTTCTAGAACGCCGAACATATCTGGAATTGATTACCCTAGATGCACGATCCAGACGAAAATGCATTAACCATGCTTTACGATATTTAGTTATTACCGAATTTGCTGACCATATCAATCAGTCATCGAAAATAAAAAACTCGCTGCTAACCGTTTATGCAAGCGCATGCGCTAGTTGATCGACAAACCGCATCGGAGTATAATGAGTTCTTTTCCGTAAGTAGGCTTAAATCCTCTGAAGGGAAATAGATCCGTCGTGAACTCTAAAGGAATAATATTTAATCATTAATTTACGGAATTTGTCAGATCGAGAACATCTTTTGAAATTACGGGTCAAGATAATAACTTTAAAAGCTTTAATTCAATGTTTTACGATCCACTTGAGGGGATGTTGAACTTGAAAATAAATCACGATATCATAGAGAAATCGACCTTCTTCTCCTTCTTCTTCGCGTCAGAGACAACTTCATCCTGCACATGTTAATCATAACCGTCAATTAGGCAGGTGGTTGGGATTTGATAGGAATTTACTTGCATCAGCATCAAATCTTGAATTGAATATCTATTCCGTGTTGATGCTCGCCGTTTGGAAATCGTTGTTTTTATTTATTTACATTGAAATAACCGTTAATGATCAATTCGTTTTCTGCTCATCGAATTAGTTATGCAGTTGTTAATCCTATGTTATTTTACGGTAATAGAGTGATAAAAATTTAATAGCTTTGACATGGAAATGAGTATGACCACATTGAACGGGTTCTATTTATTATCAGTCTTCAAAATGTTCCAATTGCCCAAGATGATGCATCAACCGTTTATAATTGATTGTTTCAATCAACGGTGGCAAACATCGTCGGAGACA
>Ga0214210_1000329_pt1 | contig 9803 bp, 9 predicted proteins | sample TroBogEpilimnion_31_FD_153048 | JGI IMG/M metagenome (GOLD analysis project Ga0214210, IMG submission 153048) | Freshwater microbial communities from Trout Bog Lake, WI - 03AUG2009 epilimnion | ecosystem: Environmental > Aquatic > Freshwater > Lake > Epilimnion/Euphotic zone | place: Trout Bog... | reverse complement strand
TCCTGCTTGCCTGGCACCTACTCTTTCCTTGAGACGGAACTGAGGCACACGCTGGGAGGCCCATACCAATGCCTCACATGTGAGCAAGGGTCGTATGCCAGCGCAGTGGGCGCCACCGAGTGCCTGCTGTGCCCTGCCAACACCTACAGCTCGGAGCAAGGGAGCAGCGCATGCACGCGCTGCGAGGAGGGCAACTACACTGTGATTCCTGGCGCGTATAGCGAGCTGCAGTGCGTGCCGTGCCCCCCTGGCACGGGAAACTGCACGGTGTGCATCCCAGGCCAATATCAGCCGCTCAGCGGCCAGTTTCGGTGCGAAATCGTGCCTGCTGGCCACTACAGCCCACTGCCCAATGCAAGTCTGCCCACCATGTGCCCCCCAAGCCAGTATCAGGACCTTCAGGGGCGCACTGCATGCAAGCACTGTCCTCTGCACTCCACGAGCGCCGCAGGGGCCACCGCCTGCACCGCCTGTCCTACGTCCACCACCTGTTCCTTGAGCCTGGAGAACACCTGTGGCAAGGGGTGTGGCCTGAACCAATACTATGACCTCACACGGAGCGCATGCATACGGTGCGCCAACGGCACGCTCAACGCGATGGACCCCTGTGCCACAGATCCGAACGTGTGCTGGGAATCACCGCAGAAGGAGTTTTATCTTGCGGGGGACAGCATTTTGCCTTGCCCTCCTGGCACGCAGGCCAATAGCCTCTTCAATGGCTGCGAAGGCTGCAAACCTGGGCTGTACTCGGCGGCGGGAACCGGCGGGTGCCTCCCGTGCCCAGCGGGCCAGACGTCCACGGGCACGGCCTGCCAAGCCTGCGACGCAGGCACGACCTCTCTGGCAGGCGATACGCGATGCCTGCCCTGCCAGCCAGGCACCTTTGCCCCCGTGCGCGGGTCGCCCCTCTGCCTCCCGTGCAATGCTGGTAAGATTGCGCCTTGGGGGGCAAGCACGGCGTGCAGCCCCTGCGAGCGAAACTGGGTGGCCTCTCAGGGCGGGATGACCGCCTGCGACGTAAAGTGCAACACGTCCAATGGCTTCTACGCCGCTGGAGGGGAGAGCCAATGCAGGTACTGCTCGGGGGGCCTGGTGCTGGGATCTGAATGCCAGGGATGTGGTCTAGGCCACTACTTAGCGGCGTTGGAGTCAAGGGTCTGCGTCCAGTGCCCCAGTGGACTAGTCAATCTGCAGTACCCCTATGCTCCCAACGGGAGCGTCTGCATCCCGTGCCCGTCTCCTACGGCCTTCGCCTCCTCCGACGGCATGGCGTGCCTGGAGGCTAACCCTGGGTACATACCCGCGCCCAACCACAGCGCGTCGCTCCCGTGCCCTCCAGGCACCTTCCGGAACGCGACCCAAACGGCCTGCACCCAGTGCGCACCGGGGTACTTTGCGAGCGGCCCCGCGAGCGTAGCATGCACCGCCTGCCCACTGGGCACCTACACAGCGGATGAGGGCCAGGTGGGCTGCAGAAACTGCATCTCGGGCGAGGTCTCCAGCATGGTGGGGAGCACCACGTGCGTGCAGTGCGCCTCGGGGACGCAGCCGGTGCAGGGGAGGCAGTGCACGCCTTGTCCCAACAACACGTACTCGCAACGAGGGATGCTATGCCGCCCCTGCGTCAGCGGGCAATACGCGCCCATGATGGGGGCCTCTGCGTGCTCCACGTGCCCCGATTGGACCTCCTATGATCCGAAGCAAGGGCGTTGCGCCGTGTGCTCGCCTGGACGGTACATGGCATCAGCTCCCATCTTTTACTGCCAGGTATGCCCTGTAGGCACTTTTCAGCCCCTCAGCGGATCCGTCTCTTCCCTGGATTGCATACCCTGCAGCTCGGGGCTCGTCGCCCTCTCGCCTGGCTCCTCGGGGTGCGGCGTTTGCCCACCGGGGACTATGGCCACCACGGAGTCTACCTGCGACGCATGCCCCCCCGGATCCTACAGCACGGGAGGAGGAGGGTCGTGCGTGCAATGCCCCGCTGGAACCTATGCAGCAAGCTCGTCAGCCGTGAGGTGCGCAACATGCCCCCCGGGTAGCTATCAGCCAGCGAGCGGGAGCTCGGGATGCCTGCTGTGCCCTCCAGGGAGCATCTCAGACGGCAGCAGCGGCCTGAGCTGCCTTTCATGCTACAATTGGCCAGGCACGTTTGCGGCAAGCTATGGCCAGACCCTTTGCCTGAAGCGGCAGACCGTCTGCCCCCACTTTTGGTACGTGAATATGAGCCTGGATCCCGCGCTGGACAACACATGCACAGAGTGCCCTGGGTGCAGCGTGGACGAGCTGGCCGTAGCGTACCAGAGTCCCACACAGACGCTGGGCTTGCTTTCGCCGTCGGACATCGCCTCGCACCTCTATGACCTGTGCCCTGGCAACACGGAGGCGCCGCTGTATCGTTGCCTGCCCTATGCTCCCGTGGCGGGCAGGTACCTCTCCTTGACGCAGGCAGTGGGCGCGGCCGTAGGCTCGCCAGGCATCGATCCATACACCTTTCAGACCTGCACGGACCCCCTCTACGATAGCGCCGTGGTTCGGTGGGTGGGGGGGCCTGATATGCAGACCTGCTACGTGGGGTGCCTCTATGGCGTGAGCGTGCAAGGCGCCCTGGACTATCAGCGCGCATTCCAGAGCATGCCCCGCATGTACGCAGAGGACACGACCAAGAATCAGTTCCTTCAGCGGATGCTCCAGTACAAGCAAAGCGTATGTCTGCCCTGCCCGCGGACCGAGTGCCCGCTGGGTCGCTATCGACCCGATTACGGGAAAGGGTGCGGGCCTCCGTGCGCCGTGGAGACGTGCGACAATGCCATCGGGTGCACTGGAATATGTACCAACAGACCTCCCTCCTCGGGCTACGTAGGCGGCGGCCCACATCTCGGCCAAAACTGGTGCCCCTGGGCCTGCTTGCTGGGGTGGCACCTCTCCGACGATCGAAGCACATGCCTACCCTGCCAGTATTCCCCGCTGACCCTATGCAATTCCAGCGACTTTGCCGTGATCTCGTCGGCGGAGTGCATGCCGTGGCACACTAGCTTGGACATTTGCAAGTACTGCCCCCCCCTGCCGTACGCGAGGCTCCTGGGATGGAATCAGACCTGCCAATACCAGTGCTACAGTGGCTACTTTTGGGCCCAGGGCTGCCTGCCGTGTGGCAGTGTCTTTGCCAATGGGACGCGGTGTCCCGTCGGAATGTTTCTCGACGAGTCCATCTGCTACGCTCAAGGGCTGCGGCCTGCATGCACCCCATGCATGCCCCCCCCGCCTAGCGCAGTGGCCATAAGTGATGGTGGACGCAATCGGACCCATTGCAGGGCCCTCTGCACCCAGGGGTTCCACACTGTTTCTGCAAGCACGGGCGCCTACGGCGGCACGCCATTTGTGGACGACGTGGTATGCGTGACCTGTATGCCCGACGATGGGCGGTCCTGCTTCAACACGAGCACCTGCTTTGTGGGCTCGTTTCGAAACCTGAGCGTCGCCGATTCCCAGCCCCACAGTTGCGTTCCGTGCACCCAGAGCGCCCAGTGCAACGCGGGTTTCTACGCCCCCCTCTGCGACGGAAAGAGCTTTGTCGATGCGCCGTGCCTGCCATGCGATCCTCAGGTCCTGAAGAACCAGCAGTTTGTGCCCTACCCCCATGCGACGGCAAACAGGGAGCGGGTCATCTTCAGCCAGGGGACGGACTGCCCCCGCGCCTGCCTCAACAATTACATCCAGAAGCAGGACAGCCCATCGGAGTGCATCTCGTGCCGATCCCTTGCCGTACAGGGCCTGGAGTGCGCCCAGCAGGGTATCCAGCCTCCGCTGTGCGCGTTTGTGTACTCCTACTGGAACGCCGACCCAGGCCAGGCATGGTGGGACCAGGACCACGCGCCGCCCTTTTTGCCCTACGCGTTTCCCGCCGTGGTGGATAGGGCGGGAGTCTGCTGGGCGTGCCCTATTGGCTCTGCCACTTTGGCGGACAGCCAGGATCTGTGCGTCACGCTCCCTGGCTACACCACGGCCATCGCCACTCTGCCCACCGCCAAGATCCCCATCCCCTCGCTCCCCAGTGACATTTACTTCACCATGCAGGCCCCAAGGATGCCCGCTGCGGTCGTGAAAACGCACCGCAGGCTGCTCCAGGTCTCTGGGAAGCCTTCCTTAGATTCGTCGAGCCTGGCCGTTGTGGGGGCGGCGGCGCCCTGTCCCTTTGGGTCCTACAAATCGGATGTCGGCGCAGGGCAGTGCTTCCTGTGCCCGCAGGGCACCTCCACCATCCAAGAAGCCAGTATGGCGCTGTCTGCCTGCATGTGCCAATATGGGTATTACCTCCAGTCTAGGCAGGGGCCATGCATCCCTTGCCCAGAGGATACCTTTTCCCTTCAGATTGTGCCCGTCACGAGTCAGCCGCAGGCCTCATGCACCCCGTGCCCAGCGAATCACAGCACCCTCGGCGCCACGGGCGCCACGCGCTGTGCATGCGCCCTGGGCTTTTGGCCCAAGGATGGGGGATGCGCGCTATGCCCAGCCGGATTTTACTGCCCGCCATGCACCACCGCGGACCTCACATGCCCACCCCTTCAGATTCCGTGCTTCCCTGACTCGAGCTCGCCAGCGGGAAGCTATGGCCTTTCCAACTGCACGTGCATGCCAGGGCTCGTGCTTGCCTCCAGGCCTTACAACACGAGCCAACTGTACTGCAGGACGCTGCCGCTCGGCGCGAGGCTGAACCCTCAAACCGGGCTGGTCGAGTGCCTCCCTGGATGGAAGACCATCTCGAACGAGGTGTGCCAGCTCTGCCCAGAAGGGGCCTACTTTTTGGAAGGAAAGTGCCTGCTATGCCCAGCCGATACCTACAACCCCACCCTATCAGCCATGGGCGGGTGCACTCCCTGCCCCCTACAGCAAAGCACCATGGGAAGGGTCGGGGCTACAAGGCTGGAAAACTGCTCGTGCCCTTTCCCCATGATTCAGCAGGAGAGGGGAGGCTGCTTGGGATGCAGGCAGAACCAGTACCTCACGGCAAGCAGGTCTTTGCTTTTAGCTATTTTTTTTAAAAAAAACTAACACTTGGGGCGCAGCCAATGCATCGACTGCCCAGCAAATTCCCTGGCGCAGTCCGGGGCCTCTAGCCTGGCAGATTGCCTCTGCATCCCTGGTTTTTTCCATTCAACCTCCACCTCCACATGCCAGCCCTGTCCTCAGGGATCCTACTCCAGCTTTTCCTCCAACCTGCCATGCACGCCTTGCCCTCGTGGCAGCACCACAGCAGGATCGGGTGCCATGTCCATCACGGCGTGCGGGCTCTGCCTCCAGGGTTTCACATGGCGCATGGGCGTCGGGTGCTTCTCTGCTTAACTACCGCCTCCATCACCCCCACCATCGCCATAGTTATTCACCTCGACAATATCGGGTCCATCCATGGCTTCCCCCATTAACATTCCTGTGGCCATACCCAGCGCCAAGTCCCCTCCTCCACCATACCCACCCCAGTATCCACCAAAAGGAGCATAATAAAACACATGAGGGGCGCAACAGCTCCCCAACGAGCATACCACAAAGAAGAAGCACAGCACCAGAATGGTACCGCCCACATACGCCTGCTTCTTATCCATCATTACCAGGCTGGTGATGCCTCCTCCAAGGAACAAGAGGACCACCACAAGCACAAATGGATAGCACCAGTCACTCCATTGGCTGGACTGGTACTTACGCTGCTTATCCTGCTGATACTGCTGCTGCTGCTGCTGCTGGTATTGCTGGTACTGCTGCTGCTGATACTGTGGCGGCGGCTGGTACTGCGGCGGCTGGTACTGCTGCGGAGGCTGGTACTGCTGCTGCTGCTGATTAGGATACTGAGGGGCTGACAGCTGCTGCTGCTGATTAGGATACTGAACAGGGGGCTGCTGCTGGTACTGCATTCGTTTGCCTCTTTTCGTGTGTCTTAAATACCTTTGAGGTCCAGTTTAGGACAAAGACATTGAATTCACGAGAATGGGCTTCGCCTCTTCAACATGGCTGCGCTGAACCAGAGGCCCTCCCAGCAGAGGGCAAAGCACACCCAGCCACGAATCGAAAACAACATCAGCGTCTGTGGCCCAGTATTTCAGGGTCACCAGGCTACAGGGGCAGCAGAAGGTGACCTCCAAACACGATACAAAGCAGAGTTCGCCCTCCTTTTCCCCCAACGTCTTTACTCTCAGGGGCAAATGACAGCCGTAATTGGGCACGCAGCAGGTGGACAGGACCATGCCGCCCTGCGTCGTTGCAATATAGTGGCCTAGAAAGGGGATCTGGCACAGGCCGGCCGTTGCGCCCGCAAGTCCCAGCCATACGCAGCATCCAGGCGAAAAGACCCTCCTTCCCAAGGGATCCAGCTCCGCGAGCACTTGGCCGTACGTGGCGCAAGGGCAACAACAGGCCATGCAGCACTCACCCGTGTTGTTCACTCGGTGACTACGACGATATACTATGGGCTCCTCCTCCGGTATGGGGGTCAATTTTCCTGGCATCGGGCTGACTTTGTAGGTTGCTATTTATATAGAATGGGGCTGACTACTTATTTCCAAACGTCTTATAGAAATAGCTAGTTCCTGCGCCAAGGGCAGTGGCGCCGATCCCTGCCAATGCCACGTCTTCCCCAATCCCTACGCCTTGTTTGGCAGTTGTCCAATTGTCATCTAGCCAAGTACGTGGGTCCATAAAATGAATTAACTTGTGCCCAGTGGGCCTAGTCGGAAATACCGAGAACTCGTCCTCACTATATGGTGGGTCTTCTTCGTACTCGCGTGGATCCAAATGACGGTGATCTTTACTAGTACTCTTAGGATAGTAATACTGGCCAGGAGGGGCACTGAGTTGCGTAGGATAATAGCCAGGCAGGGCACTGCGGGGTGTAGGGTAATAGGACTGATGGGGCGAAGGGGCACTGCGGGGTGTAGGGTAATAGGTGTGATAGGGCGAAGGGGCGCTGCGGGGCGCTGGATTGCTGCGCATCGACATGGGGGCCAATTATACGAAGAAATCCCAGCGGTTTAAATACTCTTGGTATCGCTTAACTCACAGATGAGAGACGAAACAAATTAAAGCGCGGGTCCATGCTGCTGGCATTGCTCTGAGAAGTCTCGATGATCTCCGAAAGATGATGAAATGCATCTCCCGCTTGAAACTGTCTCGCATGGAAGGATCGTTTCGTGAGTTTTTTCAGGGCTGGTTCCGAGTTGAGAAGCTCGGGAAAATGGGTAACACGACTCCGCTGAGGGCTGAAGTTCAAAAAGAGGGTCTCCATCGTCCCATAATCGATCAGGCAAATCAGTGTGGCTGCGAATTGATAAAGGGCCAATTGCCATGCTGTCATCCCACGTTTTACAGGCAAGGCAGCATTATACATCTTTGTGCCAAAGTTCAAGCGCTCAGGCTCCATGACATAGGGCCTAGTTGCCAAATCTCGACAGAGATCATAGTCGGACAGCATGCAGTGCACCTCCTGTGTTTCTGTGCGGTTGTACAGGATATTGCCAGGTTTGATATCAATGTTTACAAACTCCCTTGCCTTCATAAACATCATAGCGGAGGTGAGCTGCTTCGCAATAGAGGCCCATAATGGCGACGGAACGTACTCTCGGTTGTGGGTCTGTGGTTGTAGGCCGCGCTGATTCTCTGCCCTATATTGGGCTTGCAAGTCCAGGAGGGATCCTGCACATGGCTCGCTAAATATCAGCGGCACGGATCCAACCACGTGGAGATGCAGCAGCCTATGCATGTTCCTGTAACCTTGCATCCCCATAATCGTGCGCATCTCCTTGTACAGCATTTCGTAATCAGCCCTATTCCTTTCAGCACTCTCTTCAGACAGTGCCACATGATGCTCCCCTGGCCTTGTTTTCTGCCTCACGTAGTCGGGCTCCATCATCCTCTCGAAATTCGAAAACTCAGTATTGAATTGCGCAAGGCTCTTTTCTTCTGTGCTGGATTCAACAGAACTAATGATGCCATCCACCACCCTAGTGGCGCTGGGCATCTTGACGGCAAAATGTCTTTTGCCCACCTGGCACTTGTACACTTTTCCGAAACCGCCCTCGCCCAAGAGCTTGCCTTTCACCCGAATCTCCTCCAATTGGAGCGCAATGGGCTGCTGTGTCACGAATGCATCTGGGAATGAAAGGTGCGCCCTGATCCTCTCATCAAATATATCATCCAGTTCTACCATGGGCTTTTTATGCCTGAGCTCGGATTGGGTGTGCAATAAGATCCGCGTCAGGGAGGCTTTTGTGTCTTGACAACAAAAGAGGCCCTTATACACCATCCCACTAGTATATTACCCAATCACGAGATATTTATATACCTAACAAGCTCAAGAAAAATGGATGGAAAGCAGGTACGATGGGGTCAATCTATAAGGGTTGTACGCAAAGAACTGCCCAACCTTTCCGCCAGATTCCATCTCACTAATTTCGACACAAATGATGATTTTGCCATCCGAATGCGGATTGTTCTGAGTGCACAAAGGCGAGGGCTCTACATCAACGACTCCCGTCTCCTGTACAATGCCAACGACCCTCCGTACCTTCACCTTGCCCTCCACTTTATAACCATACGAAACGATCCAGAGGCCCTGGTCAATGATAAAGCAACTGCAAGGTCTAGCATCAATCAAGAAACCCATCGATTGAGGACGAGTCATACCGAGGAATTCTTTGCAGGCTTTGCTAGGGCCTGCTGGACATGGTTGGAAGCGTATCAACATTCGAAGTACGAGGACTTTCTGATTGCAGGGCAGCATATGGCCACCCCGGTCCAGTCCAGACGACACCTCTGGCTCTTGGAGATCGAAGGCACGCTCCACCTCCATCCCTGGGCACAGTTTCTGCTGTGGTGGATCCGGCGCTACAAAGATGACAAGCTTCCAAACAATTTTGACGCATCACAGACGATTCAGACGCCTGCATACCAGATTCACTACAATTTCCAGCCCTTTATCAAACAGGAAACGCTGGTCATCGTCACACGCAAAGCAGATGGTAAAGAGTGGGAGTTTTCCATCTACCACCACGATGCGGCTGTGGCGACGACGGCCCTCGAAAATCTCAAAGCGTTTGTGGCTAAAAAACATATTTTTTAAAAAGAGCCCAAAATAGAAAATTCCGCATTTAGAAAAATATTTACGAAATAAAAGGCCCTCTGCGTTTTGGATTTGCCATTTGCGCATGGAGGAGACCAAGAAACCAAGAGAACCAAAATACAAGGAGACGCTGGGCAAGGCCCTGATCGTCCTTGATGGAATGGTCCCTGAGCTTTCAACGCAGGCGTATTCGCTGCTGCTGCGCATCGGTCAAGTCGGGATAGCGCAAGTCATGCTCTCCGTCTCGCAGAAGCTTTTGGACGAGCATCTGGGTAAACGAGGCGCAAAGATTGGCAAGTCTCTCCTGGATGCTCAAGTCTTGGTCTATCTCAATGCCATAGAGGAGGTTGTGCATATGATGATGATGATAATGATAACGTACTTTCGCTAAACGAATATCGTATGGCAGAATGTGCTTGCCCAGAGGGACTTGAGGGAGCTCACGGATGTGGATGACGAGGGGGACATCAATGTGGATTTTGTCTCCAGGCATGCCCTCGCCTTGTTGAAGAGGACGCACACGTCCCTGGAGACGGAAGGGGGTCTTCAGGCCCAGCAAATGTTTTTGCTGTGTGAGAATTTCCTGGATGTCGTGAAGGACATCATTGAAAATTTGGAGGGGGCTGAAACGATGGATGAGGATGTCAGGTGCTGCTTGGAGGGGGCCGTGCAGCAATGCCGCCCTGAGAGGACGGCGTGA
>Ga0214210_1000321_pt1 | contig 9946 bp, 2 predicted proteins | sample TroBogEpilimnion_31_FD_153048 | JGI IMG/M metagenome (GOLD analysis project Ga0214210, IMG submission 153048) | Freshwater microbial communities from Trout Bog Lake, WI - 03AUG2009 epilimnion | ecosystem: Environmental > Aquatic > Freshwater > Lake > Epilimnion/Euphotic zone | place: Trout Bog... | reverse complement strand
CCCGCCTCGTCAGTGGACGGTTGGGACGCTGCAGCAAGAGTCGGGCGGCCTCGCACCGTTTGCCGCCACTGGGTGGGGAGCCGGTTGCGGGCCATATCCCCTCAGCACATGCACCACCAACTCCGATTGCGCGTCGGGTCTCACGTGCGTCATTGCGCCGGGCGGTACTACGACGGGAGTGTGCCAATTCCTGCAGGCGGGCAAGTCGGAGTGCTCAACGCATTCGATGTGCAGCGGGAACCTTCTGTGCTCCGGAGATGGTATTTGTGTGCAGGGCGTGTGGCAGATCAACAACGGAATCCACGAACCGGTGTCGTTCCGCTCATACTCGCAATCGTGCGAAACAGGTACACCACTCGATACATGGGGCACGAGCATCGCCGAGAATCTGCCGGACATACTCAACGCGTCCGGCTTATGTTCGTACCGATCCTGGTTTGAGAATCGTCGGATGTCCAACCGCAATCAATGCAATCAATCCGGCACCTGCCAATTCAGCGGGTTTCAGCCGTGGAATTTCTCCGCGCCGAACCGCCAAACCACCCAGAGCGCCTTCGACAGCGGTGTGCTGGCGCTGCAGCCGTCGCAATGTGATATGGATTACCAGTTCTACCAGGGGTTCTCGTCCTGCACACCGCGCGACGCGGCCGTCTTTGATAGCACAGGGATCGTCAAGCCCCAGCCCAATTCCAAAGACAATCGCACCATCACATACAGACCCATAGGCCGACGTCTGCCGTTGGTGCATTACGCGGATGAAATAACAGGCCCGTCGTTTGGCTTCACCGGTGTGCCGGAGACGTACGAGGACCTAGGACTCGGGAGCAGCAACCCGTCGATCGTGGCGTGTGCCAGCCAGCACATATGCGGCCCGCAGCCTTCCTTTATGGTGAACAACCAGCAGGTCGATCATCGGCTGGTCATCGACAACGGTGTGGTGCGTGGATACACACTGTCTGATTTGCTTTCGTGCGGCGTCTTTGGGATATTGCAGCAATCGACATGTCAGCTGGACTTCGCCGTTGTGCCGCTGGCGTCCTACGTTTTGACAAATCAGCAGACACTGTACCGAAAGGCTGGATTTCCTGTTTTCATCAAAGACACACTGAGCGCTGGGTATACACAGGACAAGGTGGGGGTGATGCTGCAGGCCCTGCAGATGCTGCCTGGGGTGATTCTGCAGTTCTATATCGGAGGCCCTGCCACAACCTTTCAGGACTACGTCGCCAAGACGGGATTGTTCATAAACTTGTACAGCGCACTGGGCCAGATCAACAAGCCCACGTATTCCTCTGCCGGGATCCCGCAGCAGATCTACAACGTCACAACGTTTGGGGCGTACGAGGTGCCGTTCGCGTGGTGGTACAAATGCATTTGGCTCGCTGATAACGCCCTGGGCAACGACCCGATCGATTCTCAAATTTGCTCATGGCAGAACAGCGCGGGTACCACGGCCTCACAGGCGTCGTCGAGGATGGACCCGCGGCTCGAGTCGCTGTTCAGCCTATCCGGCATGGCGACGAACGAAGGAACCGTCAACGTGACGCTGCTGGAGCAGCTGGTAAGAATCCCCGGTGTGATTACGAACAGCATCATCAGCCAGGCGTATTCGAATTTCACGAGCCAACAAAGCGCGTGGGCTGATCGCATAGGATCGATCCTGCAATCGGCGCATCGTCAATGCAGCAGCAGGAAGGATTACGTGCTGGGTTACAGCGACGCGTCGCAGGATTACCAGCTCGCCCGCATCAATCAGATGTATAGCAGCGTGCCGTTTGACCTCACCAAATCCTATGCGGATAAGAATGGCATCGTCGTCTGCAGCGGACTGGGCTGCCTCGAGAGCAACGGGGCCGTGATCCCACTCACCTCTGAGGCCGATTTTGTTGGGAAGCTGGTCGCCGCATTGAAATCATCCACAGTGCGGAATAACACGGTCGGATTGACCAGCGCAGAGGTCCCGGATGATCCATATTCGACGACACTGGGGAGTTTATTTTCCCAGGATCCGCTTTCTTCGAGCTACTGGGACAATGTGCTCTACACGTTTAGAAATCTATCCTCTAATTGTGCGTCGCTGGTGACGGAGATGACGCCAGACATTCAGGCAACATGTCTATGCGCATCATGGGAGACGTGCTCGGATAAGGTGCAATCTTTCATGCTGGCAAGGGCGAAGGCCACCTCGGCCCCGAACCCGGGACAATCTGCAACTGTGATTCTGGGAAACGCGTCACAGAGCTTCAAGATCGATATTTGCACGGTAGCAGGAATGGATTCGAATGGAATTTGTTTCCTGAACAACGGAGGACTGCAGACCAATCTGAATCTCTCGCGGATGACGTCGGTTTCTGTGCCGCTGGGAGTCGTTGTCGAACTGTACGGAGAGCAGAGATGGAAGTGCACACGGCTGACATGCGCCGACCCCGGCATGGATGGAAGGATGGTGCTCGCTGGATACGTACCAGTCACGGTGACGTCGCAGGAGACGCTGGCCATTGATGAGTTTACCTTCTATCAACAGGTAGGATTCATCAAGCAGAACGCATGGGCCACCCAGACCCAGCAGATCAACGATATTCTGTGCGAGCAAGGGTCGAGGTTCTACAAATGCGGATTCGCAAATGCCGGATGCTGCGACGGGTGTTCGACGCCACAGCGCGAGGTCGCTTCAGGCAGCACATGGTTTCAGATGAAGATAAGGGCCGCGACGTATTACTTTAACAACGCACTGAAAGCCAGCCTGCAGTTCTATCCCTGCATCATGAACAACCTGGCTGATTTCAATGACATATTCACGGTGCTGAAGCAGGCCCAGCGGCAGGCCGATCTCAGCGAGGTGTATGCCATGTACAATTCAAACAACGCCTATCGAGGCGAGTCGATCAATTTTCTCAACTGCTCCGCCACGGACATCTTGGATGCAAACGGAATGCTCACAAACCTCGACGCCTCCGTGGTGCGCCCGTTCAACTCTTCGTTCTACCCTCCTACGAGCAGCGCCGACATTATGGATTCGATCCAGTCCACCATAAAGAACGGCAACGAAAATGTTGTGCAAAGCGCATGCATCCATTTGGCTGGCACCTGCACGGCCAGTACACCATCGCTGTCAGGCAGCGTGTCAAGGGCCACATGGACAGCCTCAGAGGTCAGCTCGACGTGCGGTACTCTGAAGAACGACAGGATATTCGGATGCCTCATGTTCCCCGGCGAGAACACGGAGATAATTCAAGGCAGCTCGGGCAGCTTCATAGGATTCGTGTCAGGTGCGTTCGAAAACAGTGCGCTGGGGCAGTGCAACCCCACAGGCAATTATAATCACCTTCAATACCTCACATGTATGGCGGACAGCAGCCAGGACGCGTGTCAAAGTCAGGACAGCAGCCTCAGAAACATGCGGCTGACGGGCCAGACCACCGTTTACAACTTGGTCACCCAAACACCCTCGTGTACCACCGGCCCAGTCGCGCAGTGCACGCTCCTCGATGAGATCGCGAATCTGGGTGGCAACACGCAGGCCGCCTGCCCGGGAACCAACACCTCGCAGCAGCGAAACAAGGACTATTTTCAGCTGATACAGAATAGCGCATTGAACACAAACATAATCCAAGGGCCTGTCTTTTCCACCGAAAGCGTGGCGACCGGCCTGAGCTTCGACCACCTCTTCATCTCCCTGAATCCAGGGTTCTTTTGCTGCTCGTCCAGATGCGCGTGCCAATCGACGAATCAGATTCCAGTGCAGATGCGAACCAATCTCTGGCAATGCCTCGACTGTCCACTGGTATCCACGACGCAGTGCACGGGAACACACAATTGCCTCATCAACTCGCCACTTCTGAAGGAGGAGCAGCTGAATTCGCTGCCTGGGTGGAGTGATCTCACGCCGGATCAGGTCGCCTTCCTCACAAGCACGGCAGCATCGATAGAAGTCGCAGCGCCGGCCGTGGAATGGTTCGTGGCCCAGGTGTCGAATCTCTGGACGTCCAGCGGATCCAGGCTCCCCTACGAAATACCCTCCTTCATGCAGTCCTTCACGGGCGCGTACGAGTACAACCCCACGTCAATACTCGCGTACGATGCTGCCATGCAGATCAACTCCAAATCGTGCACCGAGACGGGCGAGATGCCGGATTTCTCCAATTGCAGCTACGATTCGCATCGCAGAGAGCTCAAGCAGTTTGTGAACACGAACTACAAGGTCAACGACGGCGTCGTCCTTCAGCCAGGCGACACGCTGCAGTGGCACGTTGGGCGCGCTCAGATGATGTCGCAGAACATCCCTCAATGGGAGTCGACGGCGAACAGGACAGGTCTGTTTCTTGTCGACTTGTTCGACGACAAATGGTGTCTCAAGGGCAATCTGGTCGACAACGCCTGCTACCTCACCACAGCGGCCGATGGCACCCCCGCGATCCGCGTGCTGAACCCTGGCCTGTTGGGCTCGTTCGAGCCGTCGGTCGGCTGTGATACGCAGGTCATCAATCAGCAGCGCGTCGTGTACTCTTACTGCTCGGATTGCTCTCCGTCCCAGATCGAATACGACACATTGGAGGACGGCTATCTCATGACCTGCCCCAAGACGTACGCCGCGGTGAAGCAGGTCACACTCGACATGTCGGCGCCATCCAATCTCTGCAGCAAGACCCCGGATACGTCCTCCTCCTCATGCGGCAACAGGCGGGGCGTGCTCGGGGGCGTGTACCTGGGGACCCCTGTCACAAGCCTGTACGCAAGGATCCCCTGGAAAGGAGGATTGCCGCTGGGGATGGGCCAGAATCCTCTTTTGCAGGGAGGAACCGCGGCCACAGTGCCCAACATCGCGCTGAGTCCCGGCGATATAGGCGGCCACTACATTCGCATGGCGATTTTAGCAACAAAGAGCGGGGGATACGTAATGTCCATACAAGGCCTGCCGCTGCTGTCTTACGATTCGGCGCTGGGTGCCGCTGCCTACGGTCTTGGCGTGTCGAGCTCCAGCCCCAAGTGGACGCAGATCAACACGGCAGTGGAGCTGTACAAGTTGACCTCCCTGTATCCCAACTCCGTGTGTTTGACCTGGGATTGCCCCCTCCGCCGGCGTGCGTTCTACATGGGAGTCGACAGCACCTTCCGCCCCAGCGTTCCCGATCCACTGCGGACGCAGATCATGTACGGGACGCGGATACACCCCACACAGGCGGCGGCGCCACTGCCGACCATCATCTCGCAGACCGCCAGCCGAGTGCTCGGGATATACGTCACCAGCAACGGCTTCTGCGCGTGCGCAACCGTGCCCTGCACCTCGTGCCCGTCCGATTTGTCGGCGCTCTACGGCCAATGGATGAACTCGTCGATCGTGCAGCAGGCCTCGTGCACAGAGCAGCTCGATTGGCCCTACGCCGGCGGCAAGCTGCGCGATGGAGCCACCTTCAACCAGCGATGGGCCACAAAAACACCGTGCGGCATCATGGACCGCCTGCCCGTATTCCAGTACCGCTACACCAACACGCAGACAACGATTCCCTCCACGAAAACAACGCTCGATAAGGGCGGGGTCTGCCACATGGGATGGCCGGCGGTGACTGCTGGGCCGATGGCGGGGTGTTACATCCTGACGGACACGGACAGCTACATGTGCCCATCGTTCACACAGCCCAAGAACGTGTCTCGACTGCGCGCCAAGACCATCGCCGAGCTCCTGAATGCGCCTACGCGCCCAAGGCTGAGCGATTGCACGGCGCCGCCAGTGTACAAGATAACCAACACCAGCGTGGCGTCGGAGGTGAGCTACGGCCAGCTTAAACGGATCGAGGCCTCCAGGCTGCTGGCCAACGACCTGCGACGGCGTCTGTGCGGAAACAGCACCGCGTGCGAGCCGTCGAGCACCTGGTCCTTGTCTTCCTTCTGGTCCGCTGTCTTCATGGCCAATTTCCCGTCCAACCTCCCATCAGGCAACGGCGCCAACGAGACCCTTTGGGCGGAACCGTGGGTGGCATGCAAACAGAGCGAGAACGGCACCCAGGAATGCGATGGCACCATACCCCGGGACGACTGGGTCGGAACGAATCGCTCGGGCAAGTGCCTGGCGACAATCACGCAATCTCGTCTGGCCAGTCAGCTGGTGCAGAACATCAACGTGTGCGATCTGGATTCGACAATGGACCTTTTCTGCCGGACCATTCAGGACGCACGGTATCAGGTGTTCGAGGCCAATTGCCTGTACTCGGGCCAATGCAGGCAGAAGCTCTTCTTCTACCAACCCTCGACATACGAACTCGACAACAGCGAGTTTGTGCGCAACACGGTTCAGAACTTCTACAACAACACCGTCGACGGGGCTTGCGTGCCGGATCAGGACACGGCAGCCGCCATCCAGGCCAACGCGCAGAATCTCAAGAACTGTGCGGCGGTGCAGCTCAACGTCCTGGTGCAGTGCATTCAGATCATCCGTGTCATTGTGGGTTCTCTTGTAGAGCTGACGTATTACTTCCTAGAGCTCATGCTCAGCGTATTCGAGCTCCTTGGGGCCAAGACGAGCCAGGATAAGCTGATAATCACCACGCAGATCGACGCGCTGCTCTCGCTGATTCAGAATAAGTTCATAACCTTGTTTCACGAGATAGGAGACCTGTTTTACAACATCCTCTTCAACGGGCCCATGGGCAGCTGGCTTTTGACCATGATACAGGCGGTCTGCAACTTCCTCGACTGGCTGTTCTCGGACATCGTCTACGTCATCCTGTGCTGGACACGGACCGCCTTGATCTGGTTCCTGAACAACTTCGCTATGGGAGTGGTCGATCTTCTCAACGGCCTGACGGTCGGGGCGCTGGGATATGTCAAGGACGACATCAAGCAAGCTGTGATTTCCATCGAGGACAACATCCCCTGCACCCCGAAGACGCTCTGGAGCTGCAACATGCCCTTCCTCGAAAACAACGCCTCCGTGACAATCCTCCCCATGCCCACACGCTGCTGGGCGGGTGTTGAGCCTCAGGTGGGCGGTTCGCTGGCGTGCTCTGCGGCGGATACATGCATCCAACAGAGCGACTTCACCAACATCATATGCGGGGCATGCCCGGTGGCCAGCTCCATGACCCGGTTCGGGTGCGATACGCTCACCAAGCTCTGCACTTGCAGCGTGTTTCCTGTCGGGATCTCTTCCTGCGCATCGCACGAGGAGTGCACGATCGACAACGCAGACGTCAGCTGCCAGTACGTGGACTCGTATCTCAAGCCGAGCTACGGCAACGTTCCCTGCGGCAGCTGCCCCAAGCCCATGTGCCTCATCACCGACGGCTCCGGAACCGGGAAGTGCTCCTGCCTGTTGAGGGCCGTCCCCCTGCAGACCTGCTCGGGGATCGGGCAGCTCGTGAGTCCCGATGCAAGCGATCTCTGTCTCGTAGCCACCGCCGGCAGCGGCCACAGCTCCAGCAACTCGTACTCGGCCAACTACCGCACGCTCGCCTCGGTGCCATGCATGCTGCTGAACCAGGCCCAGACCTGGTGCTACAACGTCTTCACCTCCGCCACTGTCTCCTCCCGTCTCGTGGTGGGCCTGTCGCTGCTCAGCGGACGCCGGAGACTCCTCATGATCCCGAGCAACGCCACGCCGTGGAACGGGAGAGGGGAGCCGTGCCTCTCGCTCGTGACCGCTCAGGCCTCGGAGCTCGGCATTCTGGAGAGATACACCAAGGGCGAGTGCCAGAGGTGGTACGAGATCGGGCTCAGGCTCGTCGCGGAGGCGAACATGACAACGGTCAGCCCGTTCCTCCTCGTGTCGTGGCGGGATATGGTGGACGCGCTGCTCAACAAGGACTCACTCGTCGAGATCCTCGCCAAGATGCCGTTCGTGATCCACCGCGTCCTCCTGCACTCTGAGTTCACCCAGCCGATCTACATCCTCGCGGCGTACTGGTCCAAAATCATACCGACCTACGTGTGGGAGAATCAGACGCTCATGGATTCGGCGAAGGAATACCTCTTCAATGCGAGCCATGGGAGACGCCTTCTGCAGGAGGACAGCGTCATCGGCACAGTCGTAACGTCCCAGACCACGTACCAATGGAGCCAGGGACCGTACAGCTGGCCGCCAAACTACGTCTACTGGGACGGAGGGGATCAGTCCTGCGCGGTCGTGTCCACCAGCCTGGATGTGATAAAGAACGGCCTGGACGTCACGGTCGCCTTTTACAAGAGCACTGCCGCGGAGCGGCCCGACCCCTTGCCCGTCGAATGGCCGGACCTTCGCAGCGTGCGCTGGCCGACGGTATCGCTCCAGCAAAACAACTTCAACGAGATCCTCTCGAACCTCACGGACGTCTGGCCGGATCGCGTCCAGGTGCGGGCCGCCATCACCAACGCCTCGTACATCTCATCCGTCGTCTCGTCGTTCATCCGCTGCGACTTCGAGCGAGTGCAAACTTGCACGGGGCGGCACTCCCTGTTCTGGAGCGCAGTGCAAATGCTGGCGCTGGCTGCACTGGTGGCGTTCGTCGCGAGGATGTTCGAGATCCCGTACGTCGAGATTTTGCTCGTGGCGCTCTACATCCCTCTGACCCTCTACACCGCCTACGGCTTCGCCCCCACGTGCGTCCCGCTCGTCCCCGTGTGCCTGCTCCCGGATCTGCTCGACGTCGCCGAGTGGTTCTTCCCGGCCACCATGTCCTGGCCCGCGCCGCTCGTGACGGTGGACGGCTGTCAGGACCGGTCGTGCCTGCGCTCGTGCGTTGATGACCCCGCCGTCGGGTACGCCTCCATGTACGACCACGCCGCTTGGATCATGTGCGAGGTCATGGGTTCCACGCAGGCGGTCAGCATGGCGCTCACGTCCATGGCCAACGGCGACCCGATCCGAACGGCCGTGCTGCACAAGTGCGTCGATGCCTCGGACCCGATGCGTGCGGCGCAGAGGATCTGCTTTGCCGTGACCGTGGTCAACAGCCTGCCGATCGTCCTGCTGGCCATGGCCGCATTGTGGCTGCTGCCGTCGGTGCTGGGCATAGCCGTGGCGGTGGCGCAGGGGGCGGTGAACTTTTTCTTTACGTTTATCCTCTTTGTTCACTCACAGGAATAAAATTTAAAAATGAAGTCGATCATTGAGGCAGGGTCTTCGTCTCAATCAAAGAAGAGCTGTCGTCCGCTTGATTTGGCTGGCATTTGAGATTCATGTAATTCCTGTACGACCAGATTTTCATGCCCATGTCCGCCAGAGCGGCTACTAAAATGAAGTCAAATTGCGTCAAACTCAAAAAGAATTTAAACACTTGCGAAAAATGACAGAAGCCGTAGTAGAGTTCTATGATGAGTAAGCACGTGGTTTTGGAATAGGGCAGTTCCTTGCATTTCGAATCCGCAATCACCGTAGTGAAAAAGGGAACCAGAGCGTCGTGCGAGAAGCTTTTGACTAGGGTGTCGCATGCGCAATAGATAATCAGAAGAAACCATTCGTGGAACGTATCGATAGGGATCGACATGAAGTGAAGTGTAGGCGAAGGACCAAATCGAAAGAAGTTGCTATGCAGCACACCCAAGGATGAGAAGATTATCACCACTATTATACACCACACGCCTATGATCGCGGCAGTGCAACGCTTATCGTAGAAAGGATGTATCATCTGTGGGCGTGGATTGGATTTGTTTTTTAAATAGTTCATTCAAACGTCTGCTCACGCTGTGTCTGTGTTTTTTTTACAATCACGAAACCACACAGCCACCACCACAGCGCTGCGGCGGCACAGAAGAAGAGTCCTCGGAATCCATGGCCTGAATGGCGTTGCGCCGATCCAGCCATTGAAGGAAAACCATCTCTCTCCAGCGAGCGCGAATCTGATCATACACATTGCAGCACAGGCCGCCGCCCTCTTCGGGAATCGTATCCATCTGATTTTCGTGTACAAGAAGACGTTTTGTACGATCGGCATCGAATGGCGTTCATCCGAAGACGCATGTCCGTGAGCGTCGA
>Ga0214210_1000318_pt1 | contig 10037 bp, 10 predicted proteins | sample TroBogEpilimnion_31_FD_153048 | JGI IMG/M metagenome (GOLD analysis project Ga0214210, IMG submission 153048) | Freshwater microbial communities from Trout Bog Lake, WI - 03AUG2009 epilimnion | ecosystem: Environmental > Aquatic > Freshwater > Lake > Epilimnion/Euphotic zone | place: Trout Bog... | reverse complement strand
GGGGCGGCGGCGGGGGCGGCGATCCACCTCCTGCGAGAGTGCGCGGGTCACACGATCCCTTCGCGTCAGCGTACCAGGAAGTGCTTGAACTCTTTCGCGCTGCCAACCTGGCTTGCGTTGAAATCAAAAGCGAGATAGAGCACCTGGAAACCAGCCCGCTAGACTCGTTTTTCGAAAGTGCTTACGACGACAATGACCTTCAGAAACTTAAGAATTCCCAGCAAGTCGACATGGTGCATGCTGGTTTTATCGCGGTTCGTGCCATGATTGCGTCTGTTCAGAACCATTTGATCAAGATTCATAAGCTCCTCGCCTCCAATCTCAGCAAGGACACTGATCTCCCTCCCAACACTTGGCTGACTGACAAGGATTACCCCAGGATGAACACGGATGATTTTGAAGACTCTGTCAGCCTCGAGGCAGCGATTCTCAATACTATCGAATCGATCAAATCCCAGCATGAAAAGCTGTGCGAGCAGTGCGACAATGAAGCCTGTAAGTTTGGCAAGTCACTCCATGGCCAGCACTCATGGCTTATGATTTTCCGCCACCTGTCGGCGACTTGTGAGACCGCCCTCACCTGGTCTAAGACGATCCACGAAGATATTGGACCGAACAGCGGTCAGGCACTGTGCAGGGCGCTTTCATCGATCCTGGGCGAGCGCGCCCGTGCCCAGTGTCTCCCTGCCGCCAAGCGCCGCCGTGTGGACGATGGGGGCCCGGCGGGAGGCGGTCACGGGGGCGACGACGGGGATGCCGGGGGCGGCGGGGCAGGCGGGCAGAGGCAGCCGTCTCTCCTCAGGTTGGCCAGCACGTCCCGGACCTCTGCCGCCGGCATGGCCCACGCGGGCCCGTCCAACGTGCGCAATTGATCCGGCACGGCTCGCGGCTCAAAAGGTGCGCTTCTCGTTGCGAGCGCCGCGTGTTGCCAGGGACTGACACGACACGCGTGTCCTGGCAGCTACGACACACGACACGCTCTCATCCGTTGTGCGGCCTTCCCGGCTGCATCCATTGCACTGCCTTCTTGGCTACATCCATTGCGCGGCCTTCTCGGCCGCATCCATCCCCGGCTCTCGCCACTTCCCTTAAGCATTTTCACGCCTCGAGCGCGCCTGGCCCTGCCGGCGCGCGCCTCTGACGGCATCCCGCGTGGAAAAATAAAGTGGTATTTAGCCCCAGCCGTGTCCCCTGCCGGATGGACCCGACCCGTCTGTTTGTGGAGACTGTGCTAGTTGTGGCGCAACGGTACAGCATTGACACGAAGGACATGGGCACAGTGCTGAGGAAGCTGATTGTGCTGAGCGTCAAGTTTGTTTCGCAGCAGCGGGTGTGGCAGGCGTGCTTCGGCGACGACTATGTGGACTGGGAGCTGCTCTCGACGGCGCCCGGGGCGTCGCGCGGGCTGCTGCCCGGGGTCGCAGACTGGCTGACGCTGCTGGACTTCTGCCAGTGGGACGACCTATGCAAGCACGAGGCGACGATGCAGGCCAACCAGCCGCTGCTGCACGGGCTGCGGGCGCACATGAAGGCGTGCGCGCTCGACACTGGGGGCGAGCGGGCGTGGACTCTGGTGGCCAAGCTGTTTGTGCTGCTGCTGATCAAGGGGCTGCCCAGCCAGCACTCGATCGAGAGCCTCACGTGCGGGGTGTTCAAGACGGACACGCACGACGCGTGCACGCAGCTGCTGGCGCGGCAGGCGGAGCACCTCTACGCGCCCGCCGAGTATGAGACGGCGCTGGTGTGGCTGCTGGAGGCGTGCGTGACCGGCGGGAAGGAGCTGCACCAGGTCCGGGCGCAGTGCCAGGCGATGCAGGAGGAGCGCCGGCTGAACCTGAAGCAGTCGCGGATCGTGGTGTTCGAGGGGCGCCCGCGGCTGCGGGACCGGGTGGCGACGGTGTTCAAGACGGAGGAGCGCAAGGCCCAGGTCGACGTGCTGCTCTCGACGTGGGAGTCGTTCCAAGGGTTCTCGTACCTCCACCAGTTTCCCGTGACGCTCTCGACGCGGGCCAAGACGCTGCTCTACTTTCTCGCGTCGCAGACCCACTGGGACTGGCGCTCGCACCTGCACCGGATCCTGCCCTCGTCGGGCCCGCTGCTGGAGAAGGTGGCGGCGCACCCCGTCACTCAGCCGGTGTGTGCTTGTTGGCGAGCTGAGCGAGAGAGAGAGAGAGAGAGGGAGAGACACACACACACATGCCCGGCAGGACCTCCACGTGATTGTGGGCGTGGTCGGCTCGCTCTCAATGGACGGCTCGCCGCCCTTCCCAAGCCTCACGCACTTCCGGCGCGAGTGCTTCCAGTCCTTCCCCGTCACCCACGTGCAGCGCCTGACGCACTCTCAGGTTCTCTGCGGTTCGCTTCGCGCGCGGCGCGGGTTGCTTTAATGCGGGCCCCCGGCGCAGGTGCTCCAGCTCTACGTGGCGGCCTACCAGGCGCCGCCGGTATGGAAGGACGTGTACAAGCACTTTGCCGGCCTGCTCTCGGCCCAGATCATCAAGGACGTGGAGGCCTTTGTGCGCTCGACGCCCTTCTCGGACGCGGAGGTGGTCCAGATCCTGGCGTCGGCGTGAGGCGCCGCTACAGCAAGGTGAGCGCGTGCAAGAGCGGCGTGCCCGCCCGCCTCAAATCGGGCTCGCGCACCAGCTTGCCCGGCTCGCCCAGCGCCACGACGCACTCGACCTCGTGCGGGATGCCGCCCGACCCGAGGAAGCGCTCTAGGCTCACGCGCTCGCCCGCCCACTGGACGTGGCACGCGGCCGGGAAGCAGCGCTGCAGCCGGCGCAACTCGGCCCCCCGCTTGGCCGGGTCGTCGATGCGTGGCGTGACGAGGTCCATGATGAGCACGCGGGGGACCGGGCTCCCGCCCGCCCGGTCCCGGTCGAGCACGGTCTGGCCTAGGAAGGCGTGGCCCGGCGGGCACTCGGGCCCCAGCTGGCCCGCCTCGCTCGCGTAGTAGAGGAAGTCCTCCTTCTGGTCGTAGACGCGCGTGCCCCGCTCGGTCTGGATGAGCGTGACGAGCCGGCAGCCCTTGGCCAGCCACGTGGTCGGGGAGCAAGGGGGCAGCGGGCCCTCCTCTATGACGGTGGGCCTGAGGGCGGCAGAGAGAGAGGGCCCCAGCTCGACGCAGATGCCCCTGCACAGGAACGCGAGAGAGTCGTCGGATTGCATGCGTGGGCGGGAGGGGCGAGACGCGAGCGCAGGGCCTTTATGGCGCCAGGCCTTTTTAATTCAAACGCGTGCCCGTTCAAACCGGCGCCCGCCCGGCTAATCCACGTCCTCCACCTCCAGGGCGGCCCGCTCCTCCTGCGTCATGGCGTGGCCGAGCCTCGACCGTGCGGCGAGGAGCTGCTCCGGGTACGACAGGCGCAGATAGGCCTCGCGCGGCACGGGCGGGTCGTCCTGAAACAGCACCGACTGGCCGGCCAAGTACTCGGCCATCTTGGCGTGCGTGCCGTCGCCCTTGCAGACCGAGTCCAACGGCAGGAAGTTGAGATCGAGCGGGTGCCCCTCCGGGAAGAAGCTGGCGATGTGTTCGAGCGTGGCGCCGCAGTAGATGCCGTAGACGTCGTGCGGGGTGCCGAAGAAGCCGGCCGTGGCCATACTGTGGAGGAAGCGCTGGAGGGCGGCCCGCTGCCTGGCCTGGCGGGTGCGGTTGCGCCCCTCGTCGGCCCTGGCCACGGCCCCGTTGAGACACTGGCCGACGAGGGTGTGGGAGGTGCTCACGACGGCGTCGCCCGTCACGCGGCACTCGTCGGCGACTACGTGCGCGACCGACACGGGGAGCGGCGGGTACGGGAGCGCGAGGAGGATCATGGTGCGGATCTCACGCAGCGAGTCGTCCATTGCGGTGGGCCGGGGCCGAGCGGGAGGGCCCCACGCCCATTGGCGCGCCTCTTTTTTCGTCAGCGGTCGGGCTCCGGCTGCCAGCTCTGGACGGCCTTGGAGAAGGCGTCGAAGCCCGGGTAGTGCTGGACGAGGCAAGGCGCCAGCTCGGGGTCCTTCCAGAGCGCGCCGAGCCGGCCCTCCTCCTCGCGGATGCTGGCGCACACGAGCTGGATCCGCTCGGCCTCGGTCCGGTCGCCCCAGCCCGGCTCGCCCCTGGTCGCCTGGGCCTTGGCCGGCCGGGGCGGGAAGGCGGGGGGCTTGTGGAAGTCGAAGCGCTCCGGCTCGGGGGCCTTGCGCTTGCGTGCGTCGATGAAGGTGGTGAGGAAGACCTGGTTGTCCCGCCACTGGTCTAGGAGGAGCTTGGCCTGCTCGAGATCTCCGCCGACGAGCTGCACGCACTCCTCGAGCGGGACGTCGGGCCGGCCCTGGTGGAGCTTGACGGCGATGTGGTTGCGGCGGTAGCGCACGGCGTTGGTGGTGCGGCCCATGAGCTGGGCGAGCTCGTGGTTGGAGAGGTCGGCGTGCTCCATCAGGCGCTGCTCCTCGTCGATGCTCCAGAGCTTGCCGTGGCTGCGGCTCTCGGACATGGTGCGTGGAGGGCACGCCGGCGTGGGGGCCCCCGCGTGCAATCAGACGCTTTTTTTTGGGCCTCGGGCGATAAAAGCCGGCCGCCGCGCGTTCAAACCAGTGCCCATGAGTTTCCTGTTTGGGGGCGCGCGGCCCTCGGGGGCGGACTCGGTGCGCGACTACCAGCGCAAGGTGGCGTCGAGCGCGCGGGGCCTGCAGCGGGAGATTGCGCGGATCGACTCGCGGGAGACGGCGGCGCAGCGGGAGCTGGCCCGTTGCGTGCAGCAGGGCCGGCTCGAGGAGGCCAAGGCCAAGGCCACGGACATGGTGCGGGGGCGGGCGCACCGGGAGCGGCTCGCCAAGATGGCCGGCCACATGGCGGCGCTCGGGCAGCAGCTGCAGGGCGTGCACTCGGCGGGCAAGATGCAGGAGATGGTCGTGTCGACCGGGCGCATACTGCAAGGGCTCAACTCGCGGCTCGACGCGGGCTCGCTCGCGCGCGCGCTCGCGGACTACGAGAGACAGCTCTGTATTGTCACGGGCAAGACCGAGGTGGTGGACGACGCCCTCGAGGGGGTGTTTGAGGTGGACGGCGAGGAGGACGCGACCCAGGCGGCCGTGTGCGCCGTGCTCGAGGAGGCCGGGCTCGACGTGTCGGCGCGGCTGCCCCAGGCCGACGCCCTCGCCGCCGAGGGCCCCAGCGCCGAGCAGCTCGCCGAGCGCCTGCAGCGGCTGCGGTCGCCGTGAGGGGCTAGTCGAAGGCCGGGCTGAGCTCCGGGCTGAAGGGCTCGGTGGGCTCGTCGGGCTCGCTCGCCTCCTCGGGCGTGAAGATGCCCGGCCGGTCGCCGGCCTCGGAGTCGCTCACGTCCTCCTCGCCGTCCTCGAACAGCGGGTCGGTCTCGTAGCCGTCGTCGAAGGCCGGCGTGGAGACGCGGAAGAGGGCGCAGAAGAGGGTCTGGAGGGCCTTGACCTTTGGCGAGGAGGTGCCGGCGGCCTTGCTGATGAGCTCGCCGTAGCCGATGGTCTCCCAGTCGCCGCGGGCGCCGAAGAAGATGTCGCAGTCGGGCACGTTGTAGACGGTGCAGTTGTACGGGAAGTCCTTGATGCTCCTGGGGAAGACGGCCCGGTCCTCGCGCGGATTGTGCTTGACGACGAGGCCCAGCTTCTCGCACAGGACGAGGAAGCGCTCCAGCAGGTGGCACCCGAGGTTCGGGTCGCGCATCACGGGCCGCTCGACCTTGCCCAGGACGCGGCACTCCTCGCACATGCAGAGCCGCCACTGGCTGCCCGTGTGGCCGTTTTGGTTGTGCACGTCGAGCGCCTCCTTGAGCATCGACGAGCTGTAGTCCTTGTAAAAGAGGCGGATCTTGAGGCGCCTGTTCTGCTGCACGAGGCGCCGCATCGACTCGCGGAGCCTGGGCTCGAACAGTTCCCTGAGGTCCTTGTTGAGGGTGGAGAGCCGCGCGAACTGGCAGACGAGCTCGGCGTCGGTGAGCTTGGGGTGCTTGGGGGCCTGGGGCTTGGAGAGCGACATGCGTGGGCGCGGGACGGGGCGGGCGCGGGCTTTATAGCGCTGGACGGGCTGGGCGGGAGGCGCGACGGGCAGGGCGAAACACGCGCCGCTTCAAAACGCATCGACTGCGTTTACGTGCGGAACACACGACGCTTCAAAACGCATCGCCTGCGTTTACGGGATTCAAAATTTAAAACGCCGTGTGTTTTGGAGGGAAACATGAAGGCGCCCGCGAGGGGACGGGCAAGCGAAGGGATGGACCTGCCACGCGACTGGGCGGCGATGGGCACGCGAGAGAGGGCGGGCTGGTGCATCGAGGCGCTCACGCGCCGGGGCTGCGACTACACGCTGCTCCTCTACCTCAGGCACTGGGAATTCGCGCGGCAGTGCGAGGGGCTGAGGCCGCTGCTGACCTTCATCCAGCGGCTGGAGATCACGTCCGGCGAGGCCTCGTCGCGCGAGTTCCACAAGAGGGTGTGCGAGGAGTTTGGCCGGCGCGGCGTGGCCCCCGTGGCGCCCCGGCGGTTCACGTACTCGCGGACCAAGGCCGGCGCCTGGCAGAAGGCGGAGCAGGCGGGCTGGCCCCAGCCCATGGTGATGGTGCAGTTCCAGATGCGCCCCGGCCCCTTCTTCGTCTTCTTCAGCTGGCAGGACGCGCTGATCTTCGTGCGTGAGCTGGGGAAGACGCGCTCGTTCCGCGTGGAGCCCGTGCTGCCCGACCCGTCGATCCCGCACCAGATTGTGGACTACACGGAGGGGCGCCGGGAGCTGCTGGACCTGCTGTACGAGAACCAGACGGTGAACCCGACGCGGCTCTACCTCGACTGCGACGCGAAGGAGGCGGAGTTTGGCCTGCCGGTGCCGGTGCTGCGCCAGCTGATCGAGAAGGTGCCGCTCTACTTCTACGAGGAGCTGCTCCGGCTCAAGGCCATCCGCCCGACGGACACGGTGCAGTTCTACCTCAAGGACAAGACGCGCGAGCACAAGGCCTCGATGCACGTCTGCACCAACATCCTGGGCGTCTCGACGGAGGACTTCCGGCGGGTGCTGACGGCCATCTTTGTGGAGCCGCTGGGCGAGGAGCGGGCGGTGCACAAGCGGACCAAGACGTGGCTGCACCTCGACCGGGCGCGCTTCCCGCTCGGGGCGCTCGTGGACGTGGCGCCCTTCCACGGCCGGCACCAGCTGTCGACGCTCTACGTGGAGAAGCAGGGCAGCACGCAGTACCCGCGGTTCGTGCGGATCGTCACGGTCACGGACGGGGGCAAGTCGGTGACTGCGACGGACGTGGAGTGGGCGGGCGACCCGGACGCGCACCTCCCGACGAGCGCGCACGCCCTGCAGAGCCTCTACCACACGTGCTTCTCGCACCCGCTCACGACGATGGTGACGCTCCAGAGGCAGGACGGCATCGCGGCGATGCTCGCGCCGATGGCAGCCAAGGTGGGCCTCTTTACTGGGTTCTCGTTGCGCCCGCCGTGAGGCTCGAACTCACGCGCGCACCGGTGTGCGGCAGGCAAAAAATCATGGGGCGAGCGCGCCAAGCGCTGCCGGCGCGTCCAAGCGCAAGGCCGGGGCTCCGTCCGTCCTGCCACAGTGGTTGACGTCAATGCTGGGGGGCGCGGGCAAGTGCGCGATGGAGAATGCGAGCATGCCCTGCCTCGACAAGGCCTACGCCAAGCTAAAGCCCCTGCTCCCCTCCCTGCAGCGTGAGCGTGTGGTCAAGGTGCAGAGCGGGATTGTGCCATGCAGCATGCGCCTGATGTTGGGGATTGTGCACGTTCACACTGCAAACGGGGCTTTGATGGCGTGCCTCACGGACGAGGAGGGCAAGGATGTGATCTACACTCGGTGCTTCTGCGAGTGCAAGGACAAGAACGTTATGGAGACCACACTGGCACCCATACTGGGCTCTACAGAGGAGTGGGGCTACCCGTGGGTGATGCTCGACCAGGCAAGCTACGGCAAGCTGATGGGCAGGCTCTCTGGGGGCAAGCAGGACAAGGCTGGCGCAGCAGGCGGGGGCAAGCGACAGAGGCGGGAGGCTACTCCCTGACGACGCCGAGGCAGGTCCTGCTCCTCCCGCCAGCAGGGCCTGTCGCAGCGTCACGTGTAGGCTATACTCTCTCGTGTTTTGGGTATAGCTAGCTTTATTCTAGACTAGTAGATATATTGTCTGTCCGTGGTCAGGCCGTGTCTTTTAAGGTCAGCAGTGGGCTAGGCAAATGGAAAGACATGCACGCTGTGTAGTCGGTCGTACTAGGCATTTACTAGTTACATACCCTTGCCCGCCGCGCACCTGACGGCCTTTAAATACTCGTGCAGGGCGCGGCCTTTCGAACGCTCCCGGCGCTCTGGCACCGGCGCAATCGCCTCTTTTTTTTCCCCGCCGGAGCCCGCCGCGGCCGGCCGCGGTCGAGCGATGTCAATGAAGCCGCCTGAGCCGACACTGTGTCACATTCGCCTGAGCGTCAGGCACACCGTGAGCGCCGAGCACCCGAGTAGCGCGTTGGTCGCCACGCACACGGCCTGGACGTGGCGCGCCGGGGCGTAGGAGGCCAGCACCGTGAGCAGCACGAGGGCCTTGAGCTGGTTGCGGGGCTGGTCGAGGCGCAGCGCCCGGAACTGGGGCAGGACCTGCTCGCGGAGCTGGGTGAGGGTCCAGCAGGCCTGGTACAGCAGCGCCACCATGTAGGCGCTGGCGCAGAAGCGGTCGGCCCGCCAGCCCCGGTCGGCCTCGAGCAGGACGTGCATGGCGTTGCCGGTGAAGAGGCAGGCGGCGACCAGGGTGTACAGGCGGAGGAGGGCGGCGGTGATGGCCACGCAGGCGGCGTAGAGGGCGTCGTCGTGGAGGCGCTTGGAGCCGTACTGGACCAGCTCGCGCTTGTGCTCGTCGACGGTGGCCTCGTAGGCCTGGGTCGGGGCGTGCTGGACGCAGGCGTAGAGGGCGCAGGCGAAGAGCTGGAGGGCCCGGCCCACGACGCGCCAGGCGTCGAGGGTGCGCTCGGCGGCGGGGCGGCGGGCGTCGGCGAGGGGGAGCACGTCGGCGACGGCGCGGCGGTCGCCCGAGGGGGCGTCGGCGGGGGTGATGAAGCCCACGTACATGGCGTAGAGGGCGAGGATGGCGGCCAGGAGCGGGGTGCTGTGGCGCTGCGGGAGGGCGCGGCCGCACAGGCAGAGGGCCGGGGCGAGGGCGAGGAGGAGCCCGCCGTCCGGGGCGAGGGCGCGGGCCAGCTGGAGGGCCATGCCGAGGGACAGGCCGGCGCTGAAGGCGAGCTGGAGGGCCCGGTTCCCGAAGGCCACGGCCGGCCGGCGCCCGAGGCCGCTGGAGACGCCCGCCGCCCAGACGGAGTAGAGGGCCCCGAGGAGCGCGCCGACGGTGAGGGCCAGGACGGCGGGCACGCGGTCGAGCGGGCGGTGGGCGAGGACGAGCAGCGCGGGGAGCGACTTGCCCGTGAAGAGCTCGGACGAGAGGCACAGGAGGTCGTGGGCCAGGGGCCGGAACCGGGGGCCGCGCATCGGGCGGGCGGCGGCGGGCGGCGGCTTAAATGCGCGGGAGGACTCCGGGAGCGGCGCGAAAGGGCCAGGTATTAAAGCCGGGGGCGGGCGCACGCTCGCGATGGGCACGGCCGGCTGGTGCCTTGCGGGGATCGTCTGGCTGTGCGCGAGAGGCGCGTGGGGCCTGACCCCGACGGCGACGGCGATCCCTGGCGCGACCGTCACGCAGTGGACCTGCCCTGTCATGTACTGCGTCAGCTCGGCCTCATCAGTGAGCTGGACCTACGGTCAGTCGCGGCCATCGTGCGCAAGTCTCAACAGCCCAGACAAGTCTGTCACGGGGAGCACAGCTGACCAGTGGGGGATGTACTGCACGACTCTAATGGGCTACACGTATAATTCGTATGACCTGCAGTACTCCTCGCCCGTGACGCCGAACGGATACTCACTGTTCGCCATGACATGGGCCGTTCCAACGGGCTTGACACTGTCTTACAGCAACACGTCTGGCGGGACATACACTGCCCTGGCCGGTGGGCCCTATACCATTCCGACACCATCATCGAATCAG
>Ga0214210_1000315_pt1 | contig 10100 bp, 13 predicted proteins | sample TroBogEpilimnion_31_FD_153048 | JGI IMG/M metagenome (GOLD analysis project Ga0214210, IMG submission 153048) | Freshwater microbial communities from Trout Bog Lake, WI - 03AUG2009 epilimnion | ecosystem: Environmental > Aquatic > Freshwater > Lake > Epilimnion/Euphotic zone | place: Trout Bog... | reverse complement strand
CCCAATGTACCGAGTACGATTGAGAAAATCACAATGCTGAAAGGAGTGACTTCGCCGGTCGCAGATGGGCGCCAGGCTGTTCTTTTCATCTTGGCATCGACCGCTTGTTCGATCAAACAGTTCACGGCAAACGCTGCACCAGCCAATAACCAAATACCGACAATCCCACCAATCAATATTGGGTAAGGAACCATTCCAGGCGTTGCCAAGAACATACCAATTACGGCACAAAATACCGCTAACTGAGTGACGCGGGGCTTAGTTAATACCCAGTACTGACGCCAGCGGGGCATTACTGTGGGTGTGGATGATTGCGGGCTGCTCATATCAATTTAGCGATCTTCATTTGAATGGGTGACTTCCACGAGGCCCAGTAAGTCATACGGACTAAACAGAATACCAAAGCGGCCGATCCACCTGTATGCATTAAGGCGGCCAATAAGGGCCATTGGAAAACAACGTTCGATATTCCAGTGAGAACTTGCAGGATTAAAAGTGCAAATAGTAATTTGGCTAGCTTCCTGACTTGAGGCAATACGCTAGTGGCTAAACCGGATGCGTTGAAAGCCAAAAAGGAAAGGGTTATTAACACGAGCACAGCAAAAACACGATGCGCCCAATGAATTGCTTGCAACGACGCAGGGGAAACATATTCGCCCATAGCATTACGTCCCAGCTCCCTCCACAAGGTAAAGCCTTCCTGCCAATTTGCTTTGGGCCATAAAGCACCAAGACAGGTTGGAAAATCTGGGCAGGCTAAGACTGCGTAATTAGTACTCACCCAGGCGCCTAAGAAGATCTGCATTGTCAGCACCACAAATGCGATAGTGAGCAATGTTGCAGAGATTGGCTTGCTGCGCAGCTCAAGAATCTTGGATCCCTTTTCTTGCCAGTTCTGTTGCGCATAAGCAGTGAGTGATGCAAGCAATACCAAGGCCAATATCAAGTGAATGGTGACAATAATGGGCTGAAGTTTCATGGTCACTGTCCAAGCACCAAATGCACCTTGAATACAAACCAGTACTAGCAAAGCCAGACTTCCGAGAAGCGGTTTCTTGCCCAAGCTTTTCATCTTACTAAGTGCCAAACCCAGCTGAACCACAATCAATGCACCAACCGTCATCGCCAGATAACGGTGAATCATTTCAATCCAAGCCTTCATCACTGTGACAGGTCCATCTGGCAAGGTCGACTGTGCCATTTGAATATCACCAATCGCATGCCATGGATTGGAGGTGCCATAGCAACCAGGCCAATCAGGGCAACCTAATCCAGAATCGGTTAGGCGAGTAAATGCGCCAAATACAATCAGATCAAACGTCATAAAGACCAAAATCCAATTGAGTTTTGTGAAAAAACGATAGTCAGGCCTTGTCCATAGATAAGCCAAAGGTAAGCCTGCAAAAATAATTGCAATCGTTGCTAGCTCCAGGAATAAAGCCGGCTGACTCATTGCAAACTTTCACCCTTGTGATTGAGGCGCAACAATTTTTCCAAATCTTTTTTAATGTTGGCGAACTCTTTAGATGAATTTGTAACGGGGAAATACATCATTTTTGCCGGACTAGGATCTATTAGCTGAATCGCTTTTCCAGCACCCTCGCGATCTAACCATGCCTGAAACTCGGTTTTAAGCTTTGGATCAGATGGAAGATTAACCACCTTAAGGCCTGCCGTCTTTTCATCATAGGCAAGAGCGACTTCAGGGTCCACTGGCTTGCCGTCAAGATTCACCCAAAGCAATTGCACGCGCCCACTCTCTCTGCCCATCGCAACACGCAATTGCCTCATCAAAAATAGCGCCTCAATGCAGGACTCATTCTTGATCTGGCAATCACCAGCAGGACGAGCAACTAATAAGGTCCACTTACCCTTCAAAGGAACGCTAAACCACGCCTCATTTGCATCCTGTGCAGGCTGAACTAAAACCCCAAAGTTGGTTTTTCCACCTTCAGGCTTAATCACGTAATAGGCAAAATAAGAGGCAATCACTGGGGCAGCACAAGCCAGCAAAAGAAATAGCATTTGCATTCTGCCGCGACGTGTTCGCGCATCAATCGCTACAGAATCTGCCGATGCTGGTATTAACAACTCTTTATCACTCACTTTGATCCCCATGCTTTCGCTGCTGGATTAATCCACTAATCAGCCAAAATAAAAAACCGCTTAAAGCCAATGCAAACCACTGAAAGGCATAAGCATAATGGCGATCGACTCCTGTTGTCAGTGGTGCCCATTCACGCAATAGGCCATCTTCTACACCCACCTCATTCTCACGCAATATAAAAGGGCTCTGCTCCCAGTGATGGAGCTGTCCTTCACGCTCTAATTCAAAATTTTGCTCTATCCGGGGCGCTCCAATAACCACATCACCTGTCTTTTTCCCAAGCTCATAAACTTTTCCTGGGTGCGCAAATACAATGCCCTCAATCGATACTAGGCCTTCCCGAGTCTTCACTAAAGGTAATGTCTCGCGATCTTCATTATTACGTGGAGCCCAGCCTCGATTGACCCACAGAATGCGATCAACCCCTTCAAGCTTTAGGGGCATCATCAACAAGAACCCTGATTGCGCGGCATTAGCGACCCCACCAGCAGGTAAAGGACGTGGGCGGTTATCTAGCCAAACTGATGCTTGTGGAAGGTAGATGCCACGCGCAATCATCCTGCGCTGATTTGCCTCCTCTAAACCCCAATCTTGAGTATTGGCATTCAGAATAGTCATTTGCTGTCTAGTGGCCAAGTGCTCGGCTAGAACAATCTTTTCATTAGCACGACTGAGTTGCCAAAAGCCAGCCGCACAACCAATTACCACTACCAGCAGGGCTGATACAGTAGCAACTATGCGCTTAGTAACTAGGCTATAAAAAATATTCAACGAGGATTTAAAAATGAAGTGGATTATTCCGATTGCATTACTAATGATTGTTGCAAGCTTAGGATCGGCGCTCTATTACATGATGAAGGGCAAGGGCAATAGCTCGAAAATGGTTCATTCACTCATGCTCCGCATTGGGCTTTCGATTGCTTTGTTTATTGGCATTTTGCTGGCCCACTACTTTGGCTATATCGAAGCAACCGGCATACGCGTTGGAGTGAATTAAAGAGCTTTAAACCAAACCCGCACAAACAAAAACAAATCGGGGCTTTACGCCCCGATTTACTTGCTTATTACATCCAGTAAACAGCGATGTACAAACCAAGCCATACAACGTCAACAAAGTGCCAGTACCAAGCAGCACCCTCAAACGCGAAGTGATGCTCAGCAGTGAAGTCGCCACGAATCATGCGACGCAAAACAATCGCCAACATCGTGCCTCCCAAAAATACGTGGAAGCCGTGGAAACCGGTCAACATAAAGAAGGTTGAGCCATAAATACCTGATGTGAGCTTCAAGTTCAGCTCATGGTAGGCATGGTAGTACTCAAATCCCTGAAAGCCCAAGAAGATCGCACCTAAAGCAACGGTGGCCGCCAAACCAATAATGGCTTGCTTCATGTGGTTTGCAACTAATGCATGATGAGCATAAGTAATCGTTACCCCAGAGCTCAAGAGCAATAATGTATTGATTGTTGGAATTGGCCAGGGACCCATGGTGGTAAATTTCTCAACCAAACCAGCAGGACCATCATTTGGCCAAACTGCTGAGAAGTTAGGCCACAACAATTTGCTTTCAACATCACCCAACCAAGGCATTGCAATATTGCGCGCATAGAACAACGCTGCAAAGAATGCGCCAAAGAACATGATTTCTGAGAAGATAAACCATGCCATTGACCAACGATAGGAGATGTCAACGTTGAGTCCATTCTTGCCGGAATTTGACTCGGCAATGGTATCGCCAAACCAGTTGTAGAGGACAAACAAAATCCATGCCACGCCTACCAAGGCCAGCGTGCCACCCCAAGAGGTGTGATTTACCCAGCCTGACATGCCAAATCCAAAAGCGATTAAGCCAATGGCTGCCATCGCTGGATGTCGAGATAGTGCAGGGACGAAATAGTATGGGGTTGAATTGGATGACATCTTATTCTCTCTATTCAATCAATCAAAAAATAATCAATGGGAAACAACTACTTTCACTATCAATAAGAGGGTCGCCATAAAAATCAAGGCTCCTACTACCCCCGCAATGATAATGTGTACAAAACTGAGTGAGGTCACATCCTCTTGTAAGCCCGACTTCTTCCGGACCCCCAAGAAACCCCACATTACCGCTTTCATAGACTGCCAAAAACTACTGTTCTTCTTCATGACGACACCTTCGATTTAGGAGCTTGCGGTGGTCCAACCCCCAACTCAAAGAAGGTATACGACAAAGTAATCGTCTTCACATCCTCAGGCAAACCAGCATCAATCATAAATACCACTGGCATCTTTCTAGTCTCATGCGCAGTTAATGTTTGCTGCTGAAAACAAAAACACTCTAACTTAGTAAAAAACTCAGTTGCACTCTTGGGCGCATAGCTTGGAATTGCCTGCGCCTCTACCGAACGATCTAGATTGTTATAAACCTCATACACAATCTCAGTCATCTCGCCCGGGTGTACTTCTAAAAAATTCTTTACCGGCTTAAAAGTAAATGGTCCGCGACTATTTGAATCAAATTCAATCGTGACAACCCGCGAATAATCTACTTGAGTATTACCAACCTTATTAGGACTAAAAGCCCTCACACCATAATCATTCTTACTGGTCACTACATTAATACCAGTTACTTCACACAGCGCTTTATACAGTGGCACCAAAGCGTAACCAAATCCAAACATCATTACCGAAGCTATTAAAAGCTTCAGTAAGATTTGGCGATTGAGATTTTGAACTGCTGACATCAAGGCTTAACTTAAAACGCTACGTTTAATCACGATGCCGATAAAAAAAATCACAACCACGCTCAACAGCACAAGCCCCAAGCGACGATTATTCGCAGCGAGGGCTTGCTTAGATCCTGAATTAAATTCCTGCGTCATGCAATTGCTGTGCTGATGGAGGAGTTTCAAAAGTATGGTGAGGCGCTGGTGATGGAATAGTCCACTCCAAACCTTTGGCACCATCCCATGGTTTCATTGCTGCCTTTTCGCCTTTGCCGCGGTATGCAGGCAATGCTACGCAGAACAAGAAATAAACCTGTGCTAAACCGAAGCCCAGTGCACCAATAGATGCAACCATATTGAAGTCGGCAAATTGAGTTGGGTAGTCTGCATAGCGACGTGGCATACCAGCCAGGCCCAAGAAGTGCATTGGGAAGAAAGTAACGTTGAAGAAAATCATGGAAGCCCAGAAATGGATCTTGCCACGAGTTTCATTTGCCATGAAGCCAGTCCACTTTGGACACCAGTAGTAAAAGCCAGCAAACATTGCGAACAATGAACCGGCGACCAATACATAGTGGAAGTGGGCAACAACGTAATAAGTATCTTGAACGCCGATATCAATTGGAGCCATCGCCAAGATCAAACCTGTAAAGCCACCCATGGTGAATACGAAAATAAAACCGACGGCCCACAACATTGGCGTTTCAAAGGTCATTGAACCTTTCCACATGGTTGCAACCCAGTTGAAAATCTTCACCCCAGTTGGAACAGCAATCAACATCGTGGCGTACATAAAGAATAGTTGGCCGGTTACAGGCATGCCAGTTGCAAACATGTGGTGAGCCCAAACGATGAATGACAAGATCGCAATGGATGCTGTTGCATAAACCATTGAGCTGTAGCCAAACAGTGTCTTTCTGGAGAAAGCAGGAACGATTTCACTCACGATTCCGAATGCTGGAAGAATCATGATGTAAACCTCTGGGTGACCAAAGAACCAGAAAATATGCTGGAACATGATTGGATCGCCGCCGCCAACTGCTGAGAAGAATGAGGTACCGAAATGACGATCTGTCAAAACCATCGTAATCGCGCCAGCCAACACAGGCATTACGGCAATTAAGAGGTAAGCAGTGATCAACCAAGTCCAGCAGAACATTGGCATCTTCATCAGCGTTAATCCAGGTGCGCGCATGTTCAAGATGGTCACGATGATGTTAATCGAGCCCATGATGGAAGATGCACCTAACAAATGGAGGGAGAAAATCGCCATATCCATTCCAGGACCCATCTGTGATGTCAAGGGAGCATAAATAGTCCAGCCACCGGATGGCGCGCCACCTGGAACAAAGAATGAGCTCAACAACAAGGTAGCAGCTACCGGCAGAATCCAGAAGCTAAAGTTGTTCATACGCGCAAACGCCATGTCAGATGCGCCAATCTGTAGCGGCACCATCCAGTTTGCAAAACCAACGAAGGCCGGCATGATCGCGCCGAATACCATCACTAGACCATGCATGGTGGTCAATTGATTAAAGAACTCTGGGCGGAAGAATTGCAAACCAGGCTGGAACAATTCCAAACGAATTCCCAAGGCCATCGTGCCACCAGCCAACAAGCTGATAAACGAGAAGATCAGATACATCGTGCCGATGTCTTTGTGGTTGGTTGCGAACAACCAACGACGCCATCCATGTGGCGTGTGATCATCATGCGCGTGATCGTGTGCGTGATCGTGGGTGGTAGAGACTGTGCTCATGGATTACTCCGGTTTCGTTTTATCTGTATTAATGAATGGGTTACTTGCCGCCGCGTACGGTAATTATTTCTTGGGTCTGAATCACTTCACCCGTCTTATTACCCCAGCTATTACGTGTGTAGGTGATGACTGCAGCGATATCGCCATCAGAAAGTACACCAGCCCACTTAGGCATTGCATTTTTACCGTTCAAGAGAATATTGAATTGACCTGCTTTAGGCCCATTCACTACTTTGCTGCCATCCAATGCAGGGAATGTACCCGCGCCCTTGCCGTTTGGCTGATGGCACGCTGCACAGTTGGCCGCATAGACCTTGGCTCCACGCTCTTTTTGCTCGTCTAATGTGTAAACCTTAGTAGGATCATCAGATGCGGCGGCTAAGTCTTTCTTCTTCTCGGCAACCCACTTGGTGTAATCCTCTTCTGAGACCACTCTTACAACGATTGGCATGAAGGCGTGCTCTGCACCGCATAACTCAGAGCATTGACCACGGAATGTGCCAATGGTTTCAGCTCTAAACCAAGTATCACGAACAAAACCAGGGATAGCATCTTGCTTCACACCAAATGCTGGGATAGTCCAAGCGTGAATCACGTCGTTGGCAGTGGTAATTAAGCGAATCTTTTTGCCAACTGGCACAACCATTTCATTGTCCACTTCCATCAAATAGGTATTTGATTTTGGTGCGAGGTTGTTAATGGCTTCACGAGAAGTTGACAGTGTGGATAAAAAGCTAATGCCTTCACCCTCACCTTTAATGTAGTCATATCCCCATTTCCACTGATAGCCAGTGGTTTTAATGGTGATATCTGAATTGGTTGTGTCTTTCATGGCTACAACTGTTTTAGTTGCTGGCAATGCCATACCGATCACGATGAGCAAAGGAATGACCGTCCAAATGATCTCAACTGTGGTGCTCTCATGAAATGAGGCTGATTTAGCGCCGAGTGATTTACGGTGCTTCAGGATGGAATAAAACATCACCCCGAATACCGCAACAAAAATTACCGCACAAATCACCAACATCATCCAATGTAACCAGTGGATTTCTTGCATGATTTTAGTTGCTGGGGCAGTGAAATTCAGCTGCATGACAGCTGGGCCGCCTGGCATATTTTCAACTGCGTGTGCAAAAGCAGTGCCAAAGGCTGCTACTAAATAGAGCGAAGCCCTAGTGACTTTTCCAAATAAATTCATCTTATTCTCTGTTTATTGTCGCGAACAAAGTAGCAATAACGCCACAAAATGCTCAAAATGCGGTCTCAAGCCAATACATCAAGGGCTGATTATAGGGTCAATTAAGCGCAACAACAAACCAAGACCACCTAGGCTCAACTCAATCCTAATAAAGGTTTAAATGATAGTGAATACTCACACTCAATCAGAATCACTAATTGTCTTGCGTTGGATTTGTTTTGGATCAATATAAGCGACCTGATTTTGTGCTTTGGCTAAGTGCTTTCCAAGGGCCCAAGCATGCCCATAAACCAACTCTAAAGTGAGTTTTTTGGGTAATTCAGACGATTCCTCACTGGTTTTTAGAGGGCGAATTAAGCCAAGTGCTTGCGCATCAGAAAGCATCAGCGCATCAGACTCATAATCGAGCGTCAGAAACTCCATATCCATCACTGGATCAGAGAACCTTTCGCCCAGAAGAGCGTCGCCCATGTCGTGCATATCCCAAGAACTTAGCAAGGGCCTTATGCCAAGGTTGCTTGGGCCCTCTATTGCACGAAGTTCTTTGCCAGTATCTGGCCCGAGATAACTCAAGGTCAGTAAGCCGCCCTCCCTGAGCACCCTCCAACACTCTTGCAGAAAGTGTTTGGGGTCCGGGAGATCCTGTATCAATAAATCACTAAAAATCAAATCAACAGAATTGTCAGGCAGTCCAATGCGACCGGTTTTTCGGAAGACCTCCAGTGATGGGGAGGAACCCCCTCTAAAAATAGAGTTCCACTTGCGAGCAATCTTAAATCTCCACAGATCGATTCCCGATAAACCCTCTTCAGCCACACTATGAAAAGCCACACCTGAAAATCGCTTACTCAAAAATTCGGCATGAGCCCCAGGAAAATCGGGGATCAATAAAACATCCCTTGGATCAAGCTTCACAATGTCTAATTTTTGCAGCATACGATCTGCAATTTCACTCTGTAGCCATCTTAGGGATTGGGTCATTCGCTCAGTATACTCAGCGCCCCATGCCTCCACTAGCGCAAACTTTCCAAGCTGTTTTTGCAAAAATCATTGCTCGAGCTTTACCTACCTCTTGCGTCATCTGCGCAGCATTTCAAGATCATTCTCTATGTAATGCATGCGCAAGGCATATTGCAAGTACGGGCCTCATCAACTACGAATGTTGCAGCCAGTGTGGCATTACCCTAGAAGGGTCAGAAGTCACCAATCAACATTGCCATCAATGTGAACTCAATCCGCCAAACTATGATGAAACGTATTGCCTTGATCGCTACGACGGACTATTGCAGCCAGCCTTACATGAACTTAAATATCAGAAACGTCTTGCATTCGCTCATGGCCTAGCTAATGCATGGAATCTATTATTTGCAAATAGTCTGGCAAATACCAATGCAGCATATCTCTTGCCGGTTCCACTGAGCGAGCAAAAGCTCTGTCTGAGGGGCTTCAATCAAAGCTGGGAATTAGCGCGCCGCATTCAATGCGGGCTCCATATCCAGAAATTGCCAAATGCTTTAAGGCGCCATCATCATGAACAACAACAGGCATCAGGCAACAGGGCAATGCGAAATAGCGCAATTCAAGGGATGTTTTATATCGAAGAAAAATATCGGTATTTACTGGAAAACCAAAACATCATTGTTTTTGATGATGTCATGACTAGCGGTTCAACATTAAATGAAATTGCAGCCGTTCTGAAGGACAATGGTGCATCCCGTGTGATTAATTGGGTCTTGCTAAGAACATCTAGACCAACACAACCGAGAGCCCAGCATGTTTAATATCGTTTTATTTGAACCAGAAATTCCCCCCAACACTGGAAACATCATTCGCCTGTGTGCGAACACCGGTGCCAAACTCCATTTGATCGAACCACTTGGCTTTCCAATGGAGGATGCGAAATTACGTAGGGCCGGCTTGGACTATCACGAGTTTGCTAGCATCAAAGTGCATGCTAACTGGGCAGCATTTTTAGACGGCGAAAAGCCTGCTGCAGATCGTCTTTTTGCGCTGACTACTAAGGGGTCTGGGAAGTTTCATGAAGGCAAATACCTGCCAAATGATTACTTTATTTTTGGCTCAGAAACCAAAGGCATTACCGAGGAAGTGAGAGACTCTGTTCCCGTCGCTAATAGAATGCGCTTAGCAATGCAAGATAGCAGCCGCAGCCTCAATCTATCGAATACCGTTGCGATCATTGTGTATGAAGCGTGGCGCCAAAATGGCCTCGCAGGCGGAAACTAGAGGGCTTTAAGTTTCAATCTTGGGATCGCGTCCCATAAGTTTTTTAACTGCCTCTTTAGCAGATAGCTTGCCAGATAAAACTTCG
>Ga0214210_1000306_pt1 | contig 10235 bp, 8 predicted proteins | sample TroBogEpilimnion_31_FD_153048 | JGI IMG/M metagenome (GOLD analysis project Ga0214210, IMG submission 153048) | Freshwater microbial communities from Trout Bog Lake, WI - 03AUG2009 epilimnion | ecosystem: Environmental > Aquatic > Freshwater > Lake > Epilimnion/Euphotic zone | place: Trout Bog... | reverse complement strand
CAAGTGGTACTACCGGATCAATACTCTTCGAAAAAGCAAACTGTACAGGGCCCCTGACTTGCCCGCAATTATTTTCTTTAACTGACATAACCGCACCAAAAGTGCGAACATCAAAGAAATTTTTACACATCCACGCTCTTGCTTTACTGATTTTGATCGACTTGTCTTTCTCATCAGTAAGAGCATCATAAGCAGGTTTTCGTCGTTCGGTTAGAATTCCTTTTTCTTTCACATAAATATTAAATGGTGTTTGATTTTGCTTGAGCAATTCCACATAATTTCTAACCTTTCTTTTTAAGCAGACATCTGTTGTAATTCCATGTCCTGTTTCAGGATCAATACGAGGAAGATTACCACCATCAGGATCGCCATTTGGATTACCATTTATTACATCAAAAAGCAAAACAAACTCATAACGATTTTCAATAGGCTTAGTCATTGTTATTCTCCGTTATTTTATTTTCACTACTTTTATAAAAAGAATTTTTTTGCTGATAATAAGCAATAGCAAAGAGACCTTGTTGATTTAAGTTCATATGATCTGGAAATACAGTTATATGTTCCATTATTTCACCTATTCGACGATCTGAGATATACCCATATGTCGCTTTTTCAATATGATGCTGTGATAAACGAAGTAAACGGGGGAATACGCTGGCAGGAGTAGCTGATGCCGCACTGTAAAATCGGTCTTTTATAGTCGAGTTTACAGCTCCGAGTGCATCCAATTGAGCCTTTTCCAAAATGGCAAAAAGCCGTCCAAGGAGATATCCTTCCTCCCTTCTTTCTGTATCCAATGACATAATATGAAACTCCATTTTATGATTTCTCTGTAACACAGCCTTCAAAATTGCGGCTCTTAAATAATTAACATGAATAATAGGCTTCCCTGTTTTATCATCTTTTTTGGCCTGATCAGCCCGTATGCGTCCTAAAACAGTAGAATAGAGACTTTGAGGGTAGTTGATCCCAGTTAGAATAGAACGCATTAACGAACCAGCCAAAACAGGGGAAATATTTTTTGCGTCTCGTACTGTTTCTTTAAGCAATAGCCAAACACCGGGAAAAGATGTATTAGTATCACCATGTACCATTTTTAAACACTCAAAGTGGTCTTGTAGTCGTTTTATCAATTCTTCTACAGTACACACATACCAGAATCGTAAAGCAAGTCTGGCTTTGTTGAGTGAAAGACCAAGAATATAAAATTTGATATCTTTGTCTTGTGAGATGTCAGTTGGTAATTTCCCTTCACGTACAACGTCTAAAAATTTTTGCACTGGCACGAGTGCTGCTTCATCCTGAACAGATGAATCCAGTATCTGCCCCATAAACATTTCAATTGGTAATTTGTTTTCTGCCCAGAATACCGTCGTGGTATCACCTATCTTTATCCTTTGTGCTTTGTTGCGCAAGAGGTATTTCAGTGCTGTTGAACTTTTAAATTCAGCATCAACTGAAATCGGAGCATTTTCACCTTTAACTTTACTATAGGATTCATATGCACTTTCATTAAAAGAAACAAGAGCAGCACCCGTACCAAACTTAAACTGAGCATATTGTTTTTGAAGATCATCAATTTTACCATCCACTAGACTAATGCCTTTACTATATTGAATTTGCGATAAATATTCAGTCCATAATCGCTTAACTTCCTCGCGTTCATGTATAAAAATCGAATCGCCCTGCAATTTGAAAGCAACCCATTTTCCATGTGCACCAGATATTTCATCCCAATATTTTAAAGCCAGAGAATTATCATTTTCCCATTTTGAAAAAAAAGCTTTTACAGCAATAATTCCTTCATCATTTGAATTACCTGAAACATCAATAATCAATTTAAAAAAGGATTTTTGATGTTCTTCCTTTTGTTCATTTCCAGACATTCCAAAAATATAATCAGCCTTATCAACCATAAAATTTGGTGTAGTTGCAGCACTGATTGATCTTACATTTACTCCATTGGAATAAGGTACCTCTGATAAATAAAAATCAAACACATTAGGCTTGACTTGAACACGCAAATCTTGAGGATCTCCTATTAGGTTACCAGATTTATCGATCGTAATTTCAAATCCAATATCCTCAAAACTGAATCCATATGGGGGCACTTCTTTTGTTATGGCAAGACGATCATAAAGAGATATTAATGATTGAAAAATCATAAGACCACCTCCTTCTGACAATTTATAATACCATTTCGCATGATAGCACGAAAAAATTGAGGAACCATGTTATTTTCGAAATTAATATCATATAGCATGAAACCAAGATTCTGTTCGCCAGACAGTTGTGATACAGGGATATCATCACACCACTCAAAGTTGACAGGAAACTCACGACAACCAAAGTAGGGTCGATGAAAACACTGACCTGCTTTTGCTCTCCTTGAGAATATATCTAAATGTTTTCCTTCATTATTATCATCAGTTTTAGTAAACTCAAAATGCGCTTCAATGATATATTCAACATCACGCAATACCATTGATGCTCGTTGTTGGCGAGTCTTTGAATCATCGGCATAAATATATACGGGGGCATTATCTTGCATATCAACATTGTTTATCGAAACCCGCTTAGCAACTTCATTGCGGCGAATATTTTCAAAACGAACAGGTTTTAATACATGAATATTGTCAATTACCCAACGAATTGATGGTTTCCAATAAATGGCATCCAGTATACCACGTGCTGCAGAAGGTGTCATTACGTCATAGGATACTCTCTCTACCTTCATTTCTGGTCGGGTAAAAAGTGCATATTCACCCCAAATCCGTAACTTTATGCCATAGCCCATTATTTGCTGCTCCTTTTGTTAGTAAATAAATGCTTCACCGCGTGGATTTGAAGTTTTTAATCCAGTATCTATGGAATACAACTTTTCTGACAACAAGATCAAAATACCAGATTCCATGAGTTCCAATGACCCTTTTATTTCATTAAGTTGATTGCTGTGTATTTGAACAGTGTATTGTTGAAGTTGCCGTAAAACCAGTCGTTTATAGTTTGAATATTTTAACTCTTCTACCAATTTAATGGCATTTTGATCCAGTGCTACAATCACTGGAATTGTTGATGAGTTTATCATTTGAAAATCAGCAAGCTTTTTAAATTGAATATCTCCTGATTGAGCTGTCTTGCATAATTTAATAATTTCTTCCGCATCCATCCGCTGCTGGTTTTTCCAAAAGTAGTCATCAAAATATTCACGAACACATTCCGGAGATGTAAGTTTTCCTTTAAATCGATCAAACAATTTTTCCGCAGACTGAGCAGCTTGTTTGATAAATGAACTTATCGGTAAGTCAGCAAAATTAAAAACAAAGACTTTACATGGCTTTTCATGTAAACCATTTCTGTTACAACGACCAGCGGCTTGAGCGATGCTGTCAATTCCTGCAACAGCTCTAAAAACACAAGGAAAGTCCACATCCACTCCGGCTTCAATCAACTGAGTGCTAATTACGCGACATGGCTCTCCATCCTCTAATCGCCTACGAATTTCATTTAGTTTTTTTGTACGATGAAGAGGATACATCAAGGCGCTTAAATGAATGGTTTCATCTGATTCTGGCAAAGCATTAAAAATATCCAAAGCCTGCTGGCGAGTATTAACCACGCATAATACCTGTTCATAACTAAATAGTTTTGCTGCTACATCCTGTACTGAAAGTTCACCAATAAATGATTCTTCAGTCCGTTTTAATGCTCCAAACAGTCCCGGCACATCCTGAATAATTTCTTGTACACCCTTTAACCCACTTTGAAACTGCTCAGAATACTCGATAGCAGGTTGTGTAGCCGTACATAGTACCGATGACACACCATAGTTCAATGAAAGCTCTTTAATCACCTCCATGCAAGGCGACAGTTTTTCAACAGGAATTGCTTGAACCTCATCAAAAATGACAATGCTATCTGCTACGTTGTGTAGCTTTCTGCAATGGGAGGTTCTGTTCGCATAAAACGAATTAAAAAATTGAACATTTGTTGTCACGATGATCGGGGCATCCCAGTTTTCTGAGGCCAAGAGAGATTTCCAGTCTGAATCATCAACCATGAAATTGCAGTGATGCTCAAGGATGGCATCATCGCCAAGCATCTCCCTAAACACTTGGGCGTTCTGCTCGATGATACTTGTAAATGGAATCACATATATGATTCTTCGCTTACCATGTTTTTTCGCATGAGCTAATGCAAAGGCAAGCGATGCTAATGTTTTCCCGCCTCCCGTCGGTACTGTCAAGGAAAAGAGTCCTGGATTAAACTCTGCACTCTTCATACAATCATCCAAAACCTTCTCGCGGTGCTGATTTACAACCGTTGTCGAATCAGCCTTGTTTCTCAGGATATTGAAGTTTATAGAAAAACGTTCAGAGAGTTCTAACAGAGAAGGGTACCCCGATCGCCAGGTGGACTTTTCATTACTCAATGATGCTTCAGTGTCCAAATAGTCTGCATCAACGAGACACGAGAATAACATCCTCACGAAAAACTGAAGCTGAAAACCAAATCGATCCTTTTCAGATAAAAAAGGCAAAGAGGGAAATACCGGATCAGTAATCGGAATATCTATTTTAGAGTAGGTTTTGCCCAATCGAACCTTTAAAGCCAAGCTCTCTTCATCATTCCAATTCGACAGACCGCCATGATGACCAGCAATACAGTAAGCCAGCAATTTCCCAGCTTCTATGGAAGAATCGTATAGTTTTTGAGCGCCAACAATTGCATGAACAGGATGTCCCGTATAAAACGCAGCAAACTCATCCGTAACATCATTTGCTTGACGTAAATATGCTTGCCAAGAATGAGTGCCTTTTCCTAAATCATGCCAGCGCCCAGCAATACTTGCCCAATCCTGTGCCCCAAAAAAACGAGCATAACCAGCAGCCATATCAGCAACCGACTGTAAATGATCTTCTAATAAATGCCATTTCTCGGAAGGTTCGCCAAGTTTTGAGTGAGCGTAATATTTTGACAGATTCTCTTTAATCCCTCCATTTTCAAGAGCACCGGCGGAGGAATGGTCAATTTTACCCATTATTAACCTCTGAATAATCCCCATTGTTTTTGCGAATATATTCCTGCCACTCCGGATTGTATTTCCCAAGATCATGCAACAAACCAGCAGTTTTTACCCAGTCTCCACTACCAAATTCGTTAGCAAATGAAGCGGCTTTTTCTGCAACTCGGATAAGATGTTCATTCAAATCATGTGTATCCCAAGTACCATCAGGGTTTTCACGAAGATGAGCTACTGGCTGGTTAGGATGAGGGGGCATATATGATAAGGAGAACCAGGTGAATTTTTCCTAAAAACGGTCAAGGTATTAAATGCATCGCCTAAGTTATCAGACTTAAACGGATAAAATTATTGGATCGACCTACACAAAAATCACCAGCAAATATTCGCGCTTAACGGTATTAGAGTAAAGGCTTGAATAATATAAACTTAATAATAGCAAATATTTTCGCATTCTCTATTGACACAATACGTTAGTTGTGAAATAAAATTTTGGTTTTTGAAGACATTTACGTCACTGCTTCTTTTCGTTATTTTGCACATCATACTCAAGGATTCTGTATCATGCAAGAGCGCATGTTTCTGTAAGCACATGCGGAAACACTGCAATCTCAGCCAGCTTCCCATCGCCCGCCGAAGAGATCGAATGCGCCAAGCTTGACCTCAACAAAGAGCTGATCAAGCACACAGTAGCGACATTTTATGCCAGTGTAAAAGGCAGTTCAATTTGCCAGTGCTGAATTCAGGCCAAGTTGCAGGGCAAATCCAGCCTGCATGACTGCAACGCGCGGTTTGAAGATAGCGAAGAGAGAACCGAGCTTTTCAGGGATCAATAGCCAGCCAGGAACCTTCCTTTGCCAGCTCTTTACGCACCTTCTTCTGAGCCGAAGCAAATGGCATGTCCACAATTTTTCAAAATGTATAGGGTGTTGTCAAGTCCCGCGGTCACCCCCAGGATTCCTGTGAGTGACTGTTCTTTTCCCTTCTCAGTTTCAAGCCTTCAGGCTTTCAGTCACCGCGCTTTTGAACTCCTTCGATATCTTGAATGTCGGCACCTCTTTTTCGCCTACCATCACTTTTTCCCCGGTTCTCGGGTTGCGTGCCTGGCGCAGGTTCTTTTGCCGGATATTGAATGAGCCGAATCCCCTGATCTCAATGCGCTTCATTGTTTTTAGCGAATCAATGATGCTTTCAAAGAGCGTGTTGACCGCTGATTCACTTTCACTGAGTGTCAAGCCGGTTTTCTGGGCCACGGTACCAATCAGGTCAGCTTTTGTTGTTGTCGTTTTCATGGTGTGGTGGTTTAGTTGGGCATTCGTTATCAATGTTAGAGCATTTCTTTGCTTCTCTGTGCCTTGTTATTATTGCTACCAGCCAGCTCTATGTATTATGCAAGCAGCTGAGAGCTTTAGCTCTTTGCTGCAAGAGGCGCCTGCAGCAAGAGCGGCTGGCAGGGCGTTTTTATTGAGGTGAGGTGAGGGTGTGACTAATTCTTAGGGACTGCTTTGCATTTTGTCTAATTATAAATCATACAAACTTTTGATAAAAATATTACCGCGATTCCTCTTTTTTTATTTTAATCTCTATAGGTCATATTCCCCGCCTCTTGAGGCGTAACGTTATAATAGAGTTGTCTTCAAAATACCCCGCTGCTTGCGGCGGGGTTCTTTATTAACAACTTATATGCTGTAAAAATATCTCATAATATGCTCAATGTTACTCCATTTACCGCTGGTTTTAACGTCGTTTCGTAAGCCATTCTAAAACCATTGAGTATTTTTCTGACATCGTCTTCAAGGTTTTTTGCATTTTTACGATTTACAGGTCTACCCCGTTTTGTGTCTGGCCTTATTTTATTACGGTATCAATTTCTATGTAGCGCTTAACAACCAAACTACGGATAGCCATGACTGCCAACTTATTATTTTATCGCAGAAACCCTGATGGTTTTGCTTTTGCAGGAGAACTGCTCTCATTTCAGAATTTTACAAATTCATATCCAGTGAAGCTGGATGTATTGCACAAACTTGGACAATGGGAGCGAGATTGGGCACACATTGTTCCATTCCGGTTTTTTGAAGCTCCTTACCGTAACTCTCCTGACTTCACTTACGCAATCCTGCGAAACAGATCTTAAAACCATCATTAAAATATTTCGCCAAACCAACGGTTTTAGTGCAAGTAATCGAATGCTTGTGTGGATAACCAACGACAAGACTGTCGCCCCTGGTGGGGGGCATAATTTTGGTTACGGCACGCAAGATCGACATTCCCAGGTATCCGTCTCAGCGATAGTGACTAATCCAATCGTGGCAAAGTGGATTTTCGTCGCCGAGGTGGCAGAGTTGTTAATGTCGTACCAAAATTACATCCAGCACAAAAAAGAAACCGATCAAGGTTATTGGAATTCCGGTAACAGTATGGGAAAAGCATTATCCTTATATCTTGCAGAGTTACTTTACCCAGGCATTGACGATGGCATCTCGGCTTGGCTCAATGACAGAAGTATATCGGTACAAACGTCATCAGGAATTGTCCATGAACGCGTGAACTGGATAAGCGCAACCGATGGCTATGATTCTCACGCAGTGTCATATGGCTGCGGTTTGCTATTTCTCTATTGGCTTGTGACCGTTAAGCATTTTGCAATAGAAGATATTATCGCACATTCTTGGAATACTTTTGCGCAACTCTATCAAAATTTGACAGGAGGGTTAGATGGCTGGCAACAATTTCATGATGCCGTCAATATACTTTATCCAGTATCAGCCACCCCAAACTTTGTCTGGAATGGCTCTAACAACATTTTTTTACTAAAGGCTTTACCTAAAAGCCATTTAACAAAATAAAGTCATATATATTAATAAGATAGCGTATTATACTGAGTCGCAAGATACGTATGTTATGGCTTCACATGCACTCAGGGAATGCATGTGCCCTGCTCACATAGTAGAGCATGGTAGTTTGACCGCTAATTTTGCCGCTCCTCTTTTTTTTGCGCTGGGCTTTTTAGCTGCCGGGGTGACAATTGCTCCAGACTCATCGGATTCCTGTAGAGGCGTATCAAGCTTTTCTTCAGGCTCATCGTCGAGCTCAACACCAAGCTCTTCGTGCAGGTCAGCAGGGATATCAGAAATGGCAATGATCTCTCCCTTGAGCAGTTCATTGATAATGTCATCAGCGTGCACTGTTTTTTTTACACGCACAGGTCGTTTGCTTTTTACATCAGGAGCTATAAGGGTCAGAATCTCATGAATGGATGAATAAAGATAGAGCTGTTTGTCCAGCTCCTGGAGTTTCAGCAGCCCTTTGATTGGCTTGCAGAGAGCGATGAATATAACCACACCTCCACTCTTGTTGGCAAACTCCTGGGCAAAACGTATGGAGGCGATTACTGTGGCATCAATGGCTTTGACATCTGAAAAGTCAATGATAAGGTTGCTGCTCTCTTTTTTGGCAAGCAGCTCCGCAACAGCTGAATTGAATGCCTCCCCATGGCGAAGGTCAAAGGTACCCTCCTCGATTTTCAGAATAGTAATCTCTCTGCGGATGGCAACTGAATATTTCATGACTATAGCGGTAAAAAAATGGATGCACAGGCAAAGTGGCTGGATTATAGTGAAACTTTGCTCATTATCCATTATCCCATTGCTGGTTCTTTTGAAGGTCTGACCAGTATTACCTCTTCGCGTTCGACCAGAACCTGACCGGGCGGGAGGTTTTTACCGTGCCGGACATATTTTTTCAGGGTATAGAGTACCGGCACAAGTTCGGAGTGCTTTGCGGCGGAGTACCAGGCTGCAATTTCAGCGGCTTTTGTAATTTCTTTGAGCTGGTGCAGTGTTGCCCCTTTCAGGACGCAGTGAGAGCCGGCTGCTCCGCGGGCATGGAGCCAGATGTCATTTGGGCGGGCATGGGTAAAGGTGAGCAGGTCATTGTTTGCAGCATTTTTGCCAATGAAGAGAGTGATTGATGGCGTGAGTTGAACAGTTCTGAATGGCAGTGCCGAACGGCTATTTTTCGATTGAGGAGTGCCGGATTTATTTGGCACTCTGGTATGGTTTGCAATAAATTTGAGGGCTTCTCTGGGTGTTGTTATAGTTTCGGTTGCTGCAAGGAGCGCTTCAACTGTTTTTTTTTCTTGCTCAAGAGCTGCACGCCTCTCCTGCATTACTTTGAGTTTCCCTCTGGTTTTTGAGGCTTTTGAAAAATACTCTTCGGCGTTTTTCTGCAGTGTTAACGCCTCTTTGAGAGGGATGGTTTTGTCGGGTGTATCAGGCTGGAAAATGTCTGCTACGGTTATGCTCTTTCGATCTGTTCTTGGCTGGTAGAGTGATGCCATGAGCAGATGGCCGGAGTTTTCATAGTTTCGGGCAAACTCCCCGAGCATTTCGGGGTTGAAGTTGTCCAGCGTTTTTTGTTTTTTTCCAATCTCTCGAATCAGTTTTGCACGAAGCTCTTTCAGTTTCTCTTTTGTTTCAAGAAACCGCCGCATTTTGATGCTGTAATCGCTCAACCCTTCAAGCACGGAATCAAACAAGCGTGCATCAGGGCGGGAAGTGTGCAGCAGTGAAAATTCCGGTTCCCCATGCTCATTTTCCGAGACAACTCCTTTCGGGTCGAGCAGCTCAAAAAAGAGTGATTGAAAAGCGGTGTGGAGTCTTTCAGGGCTATCCTCTCCCGCTGTCCTTTTTATCACTTCACTTACAAGGGTGCGGTCAAAACCGGGAAGAATTGCTGAAAGTTTTTCGGGTACACTCTCCCCATTCCGGCTATTGCATTGCTCGATAAAAAACGTTTTGTTCATTGCCCGAGTTTCAAGCTCTCTGAGTATTCCGGTAGAGTTATTGCTGGTGTGAAAGGGCTGACCAGCCAGGGAGTTTTTTTGCTTGAAAGCATCAATAATCTGCTTATCCCTGACAAGAAAGAGGTTTGTTCTGGAGGTGAATAACTGCAGGACAATAATGGATTTTTCGGCCAGATGAAGATCTATTTCACGGTCACACGGAGAGATTTCCACGCTTGAAACCTGCTGATTGTTGATCTCGGTCAACAGGTTTGCTGCATTGTGTGTTTTTTTATGAACTCCTTCTTTGAGAAAAAAAGAGAGCAGGGGAGTATGGGTTACAACCACAATCTGCAGATGTTGGCCATCAACATCAATGAAACTCAGGGTTACTTCATTTTTGTGCTGAGAATAGATCTCCTTCAG
>Ga0214210_1000278_pt1 | contig 11103 bp, 14 predicted proteins | sample TroBogEpilimnion_31_FD_153048 | JGI IMG/M metagenome (GOLD analysis project Ga0214210, IMG submission 153048) | Freshwater microbial communities from Trout Bog Lake, WI - 03AUG2009 epilimnion | ecosystem: Environmental > Aquatic > Freshwater > Lake > Epilimnion/Euphotic zone | place: Trout Bog... | reverse complement strand
TTGTCATGAGAATCCAGAGGGGACGCACGAGGTGAGGGGGTGGGTGCTGAATGTGCCGCCCGAGACACGGGCGAGCGCGCTCCCGATCAGCTGCAGTCTCTTTGACGGGATTAGCGTGGTGGAGTGCGAGTGTACGGAGGCAGAGGTGCTGGCCTTGCTGAGCCAGCCAGAGGACACGCGGCGAAGGCTCGGGGAGGCAATCGATCAGATCATGCGGGCTCAGCAGGAGAGGGGGGAGGAGCGTGCGAGCTGGCGGCGATGCAGGCCGACTGCGAATGGGGTGCCTCCCAGCCTGTATTCTGCGTTTATGGGCAAGGACAATAGGGTGACCCTGTGCAGCACGCAAGACTGCGTCGCCATGATCGACAGCGAGCCATGGGTCCCTGAGCTCACTGCGGAGGGATACCTCGGGCTCTTCCACCAATGGAACGCGAGCAAGAATCGGCTTTGCTTGTACATGGTAATTGCTTTTAGCTGTTAGCTGTTAGCTTTTAGCTGTTAGCTTTTAGCTTTTAGCTTTTAGCTTTTAGCTGTTAGCTGTTAGCTATAGACTCTAGGCCTCAAGCTTCAAGCTTTTAGATACAAGCGGAAGGCAATAAGTAACGAGCTGAACACAGGGTTGCCAGAGCTACCTGTCGCGGGCGTGCCTGGAGTTTGCCGATCTGGTGAGGGATCTCGGGGACAGGTGCACCGCGTGGGATGTGTATCACTCGGAGGAGATGCAGTGGCTCAGGCATGCGTGCAGCCGCAACCGCGCGCGCATCATTGCCAAGGCATGCACGGCCATGAAGATTAGGTTTCCTGCCATGATGGACTACTCCAACGCGACCCCCGGGGAGATGATGGCGATAGTATGCACAGAGAGCATCCACCACGATCTGAAAACGCCCCGTCAGCATCATAATAGCGACATTCAGGTGTTGAACTATTGTGCATGCACAGGGTACCATCCCAACGGGATCGTGTGCGGCATGGCCCCGTGGGAAGGGCTGTGGATCTTCCATGGCATCAAGAGCTACAACAATGTATGCGATGAGGAGGGCTTCGGGAGACCATACGGCGCCCTATTTCTTCCTACAGCCGCGCCTCAGATCCCCCTAACCGTAGCCTCAACAGAGGACGAGCAGAGGAAGCGGGGGGCGTGTGGAAAGGCGAATCATCATCATTACGAGACGCATTATCGGAGCAGCGTGCCTCGATTAGAACTTTTGAATTTATGGGGAAATGATCAAGCCATTGGCCTATCCTCGGTTATGATGGAATGTTTACAGATCCTGGATCATCCGTGCGACCTTGTAGTGGCGCAGATCAACAAAACCAACGAGGACGACGATGATTTGAGTGTGGCCTACAAGCGGAGCATCGCAAGGCTGACGACCGCACCAGCCGCCGTGAGGACGGGGCAGACGACGACGCTCACAAGCTCCAACAAGCAGCGATATTTGCGCTTTGATGAGCCATTGCTGCAAAGCATGAGCAAGAAAGGGTGGAACCGAGCGCTAGGGTATACGCCGCTCATCACGCTGGCGTGCGGCCTGGCGCGCGACTGGTTTCAGTACAAGCTCTACGCTGATGCGGAAAGGCACGGGCAGGAGGAGCATGCCAAGGATTTGAACGGCAGCTTGTAGTTGCATGATGCAATCAATGCAATGATTTTCCAGGACAGCCAGAGGACGAATAACCAGAGGGTTTGGCTGTGGCTGTCGTCATGGTAGGTGCAATGCGTGCGGGTGGTGGAGGCGGAGCAGCCCGTTGTTTGGGCTGTTGAGGAGGAGCCTTATTATTATTTTGAGATGGAGGAGGTGGCGGAGCCTTATGTTGTGGCTGTGCCTTATTTGGAGCGATGTTGCTGTTGCTGAACTTGGCCATCTTCGAGTCAAAGACCTCCTTTCTTATGAGCCCAGCATTCAGCAGTCTATTGTAGCTGCTCACTGGATTTTTAGCAAGGGCTGGCTTTGGTGTTTTCATAATAAGACTAATAATAGGCAGCTCAAGCCTGTGCGTTTTTATATGCTGGGCGTTGGATGCGGCACAAGGCATGTGCACCCCAAAAACCAGGACTTTTTAGGCATCGAGTAGGTCATAATATACCCATCCTTGTGCTCCTTTTCATAAAATGGAGCCCTCTACCGCTGCGGCTGCTAACAGCACTGCCAAAGAAAGGGAGCGGAAATGCTTCATCGATGGCGCATTTGCCAGCATGAACGACAAAATGCTTACCATGATCAAAAGCCAGCAGAGCGAGACTGTGAGCCTTGTTTTCATCATCTTTACCACTAGTAGTACTACTACCAATCCTAGCTCATTATTTTTTGTTTTTTTCTGTGGGCCAGGAGGTTCAAAATATCCTGCGTTTATTGAGGGAAATGAGCCGCATTCGGCAAGCGTTCCTCGCTGAACACTCGGAGGACAATGAGGAGGAGCGGGTGCGGGTGATGGATGAGATCCAGGGCCTGCTTTGTGAAGATCACCCTCGCATGCCCTGAACGATCATGGTGCTGGCTGCCGCGTGTCCAAGGAGCATCTGAGAGACGAAGGCGTTGCTTGGAAAAAAGCTGACCCTCTGAAGCCTGGTGGAGGAGGAGGCCATATTCGACGGATAAGGATCCATGTAAAAAGAGGTGCCTGAGGGCTCGATCCCTATTAAATTTTGCATGGTATTGGCGGGTGATACCCTCACAAAAGGAATCTCGGCAATCTCATTGGCCCTATCCAGCATGCTTGAGGGATTACCACCTCTCCTCCAGTTTTGTGCGTTTTGAATTTGCCGTCTCAAGCCTGTTCGAGAGCCCAGGAGCAGCATCATATTGACATCGGCCGTTGTGACATAGCCAGAGAGCGCAGTGGCAGAGAAGCTGACTATGTGTGCATTGAGAGTCCTGCCATGACGATTAGTGGTGGTAGTCTTACGAGGGAAGCAGGCTGTACCTCAGGGAGTCCTCGTCCAGCTGATATTCAATGAGAATATCATTCACAGGGAGCACCCCCAATTCGTTCAGGGCGACCAGGACACCCTCAGGTCCGACAGCAGCAGGGTCGTGATGCCTTCGGGCAATGGGCTCCAAAAACATCTGAAACTGCATCCCGTGCACCGGCTCCTGGCCCTCGTCCTCGAGCGTGTCATAGAGAAAGAGGGACACGACGACAACCGAGGAGCGCAGCACGCTGTCGTGGATGATGACCCTCGAGACTTCGGGCTGGTTCTGACGCTTGATTTGCTTTTCAATGGAGAGGAGCCACTCCTCGCGCGGAAAGGTGGCGGACGCGCTCATCACGATGGAGGGATCCCCCGCTCTACAGAGGGGGCAGGTCATGGAGTTTCGCAGGAAATGAATCATGAGGGCCCTTGCGTCGAAGCTGTGCTTGCACTCGACAATCTGTGCACATTGCAAGTGCGGGTGCTTCGATAGGACGGGGGGGCATCCCTCCTCCTCGGCCTGCTTCTTCCTCCTCTTTTTGCTGCCTTGGTAATAGGGGACAGTATAGGAAGGGGAGCCCATGGGCTCGTGGGTGATGGGGCATACCTCGCTCTCGCCTGCAGGGGAGGTGGGCAAAAAAAGGATTGGCATGTGAAACGCGCCCTCCCTCACGCTCTGCACTGTGAGCTGATAAAACTTCACGTCGTTTAGCATAGCGGTGGCAGCCCCCATCATATTAGGAGGTCACATGGATCCTATTCATTTATAGGCCACGCGTGCCAATAAGGGTCCCTTTTAGCCTCCTTCTTTTTTTATTTTTTTTTTTACTTTTTCGGATGGCCTTTGCCTGTGGATATACTAGCGTAAGGGACCAATCCATGGTTTAACGAAGAGCAGCAGCAGCAGGCAAGCCATGAACAGATGCTGTCAAAGAGGCTACTCGTGCCTCCAGATCATGTATGCGTGCCATCAAAACACTTGACTGACTGTGATTATCCTCGAGCACTTCTACACGCTGCTCAATTGCATTTGAGCGATGGTGTAGTTCTGTGATATAGTGCTTTAGCAGCCTCCAAATGTAGTTTGTAAATGCGAAAAACCTTTCCTTGATAATAGTCTCTCCAGTAAACGTGTGGGTAAGCATTGAACCATACGTGTTTTCCTCAAGTTCAGAAAAATTAGTACGGTTGGACAAATAGCGGGCTTCCTGCGTTTCCCTCAAATTTCGTTCTGCAACCGTTTCACGGAGTCTCTTTCCGCTTTCTCCTTCGATGCTACCAGACCGAAGCATTCTTGCAAATCGAACTTTCAAGGCCATTTATATACTATCTGCTACACTAATAGCCATATATTTTAAGTTTGCAGCGGAGCGACCTTGACGTATTTTGCAAAGTCGTTCCATGAGGGCACATAGACTATATCCTGCAGCGGTACCTCCAATCGAATGCTGGCGCGCTGATAATCTATGGCATGGAACATGAGCACAAAGAGGGACATGAGAAACACGAGGGGCATCAGAGGGATGCAGTTCATTGTCAGGGCGGAGAAGACGGCGATCGCCAGGACACACCAAATGCACTGGTGATACGTGAGGATCAGAACAATAGCCACAGTGGCCGAGAGCGCCACCCCGCGCAAAAACTTGATGAGCCAGCTGCTACTAGTGCTACTACTAGTGCTGTTGGCCAGGGAGTCCTGCTGCGCCTGCAGAGGTACAGGAGCGTAATGATTGTAGGACATATTGGAAAAGGGAAATTGAGGGCGTGTATATAGGAAATTAAGGGCGTGTATATAGCGAAGCCATCACCTTCGCTGCCACCGCCGCGCTGCTGCTGCTGCTGCTCGATGCTGAGTTTTTTGAAGCGTGTGTAATGCGTCTGCGAAAGCTCAAGCCATCGAACACTGATTTGCGAGAGCTGCGAATAGTGCTGCTCGCACTTGGACGAAAAGCAGCGCACAAACAGGCGCATGGCCTCGATGGGCGCTCCCGACTTGTGTACTTGAAAACTGTCCATGAGGCATATGGCCACGACCTTATCATCGCCCCTATGATGATGAATCTTGCCCCCCAGCACCAAGTGCCTGGCAGTGCACAGACCTTAAAAAAAGTGGAAAACCACAAAAAAAACGCAACGGACCTAGGGCAAAGAAGGGCATGCTCCACATTGGCGTAAAAGACGATCCTGCCTCGATTCGAGTTGATGCTCTCAAAGACGACCCTTGGCATGAGGAGTTCGTCACGCATGCAGGGCAGAACCGACAGAGTGCATGTGGACCCGCCGTCTAGGAGTCCACGGACCCAAAAGCTTTCCTTGGAAGGAATGCACGACCAATCCGCCAGGGAATCCACCTTTGGCCTGTTAGTACTAGTACCTTCGCCTTGATGTACTTTGGCCCTCTTTCCCTTGTTGGGCTCCCCGCCCTGTCGTTCCTCAGGCCGCTTCCTTGCTATTGTGGTCGCATTGTGCGAGGCCACCACACAAGACTTGAATTTCTCCGAGTGAAACGTCGCAGGAATGGACCATGGATCCTGTATCCATGCCTAGGGTAAGGTACCCCCTCAATTTTTGAGGTGTAGGGCCAACGCACCGGAAGGGCCATACTGGACGCAAGGATGGCCAGGATATTGGGCTCATGCATCGTTGCGAGGTTCAGCCTTTGGCCTAAAGGATCATAAATGCCCTCAAGGGTAAAGCGTTGGCCCGAGGGCGGAACCCCCGCCTCCACCTTTTCGCTGCCAAGGGTCTGGATGAATTGCCCCTGTCACAATACGCGTGTTCAGGGCGAACCGAGGGCCATGGGTCAGGAGCCACCTCACCTTGCTGTTGTTGGTGATGTGCCCATCGTTGAGCAGTGCAATGGTGGAGGCCCCTGAAGACTGTTTCAGCCTTGGAAAGACCTGTGGTGGGGTACAGATAAATATATCAGAGGGCCTTGTTGATAGTATCATAGGAGATGGATGCGTGCCTCCTTTTCAATATACTGCATTGCCATCCGCCACTCCTGGTAAGGCGCTCTGGCAAGAAAGGTCACATGCCAGGAAAGCTTTTGGTATGATGGCTCCGCCCTCTTTTTCGTGTGCCTGCAGCATATCTCATCACGTCTCTGCCTCATGATGATGGTGATGCTATAATAACAACCTGGACTTGATGACAAAATGGCACGGTGCTTCCAAGAACCCACACGTGGTGTGCAGGGCCTGCGAGACTGTCCTTGCCAAAACAATAACTTGGGCCTGAAGATTCGCCCTATGCTGTGAGGAATATCATGAGAAGATGACCCCAAAACATATGAAAGGCTTGTACCTCCTCTGTACATTCCTCATCCTGCTTCAGAAACTGGAGGGCTCGTAGATCATCCAGCTTCCCGTCAAGGTCCATAATCCATTTTCTTGTTTGGTCGTCCTGAGCAGGGCCGCATTCCATGAGGGACGTGGCCTGCAAACCCTTTCCCTGCACCTGACAAAAGAGCATATGCTGAGGATCCTGCTAAAAGAATTCACAAGCAGAGTTCTACATGGCTCCATCGTTGAAAGAACAGCAGCGCCTCGTACGCCTGCCATCACCCGGGCTTCACGCTTTGGTGCAAGACCTAGCAGCAGTGTGTACCGTCGTAAAGGTCCTAGCAAGCAAACAGCAACGTATGTACCGTCGGAAAGGTGATGAATTGGTGGATTTCGGCCTCGCCACCGTGCTTTTCTGCTTTCCGTTGGTAGTACGCCTTCTCATTCTTGGTAGCGGTAGAGAGGACCAGACGTCGCACCAGATGAAAAGTGAACCGCGCCTCGGAGAGATTCGGGCCACGCGCCAGCGCCAGTTTGCCCTTGAGCTTTTCCCTGTACACGTCTCGAAACTGCTGTATGCTCTCCATGTAAAACACGCTCTGGGGCATCGGTGGAATAATTGGCTCCCCCTGCTCCACTGCCCATCGGATGCTCAACCTCAAGTGTGACATGCCAGGCTTTTGCCCCCCCTCCTCCATCAACACAAGGGGGTCGGCTGTGCCGAGTCGATGCGCGAGAAACGCGCCCATGTGCGCCTTGCAGGCTAGGATGAGCCTTCTGCAATCGTGTTTTCCTTGCTTGGCCATGATCATGACCACTTCTTTGGGCATCATCATTTCACTTGCGTGTTTTTCTCCATCACCCTTTAATATTTAAAGTGAATCATATGTTTCTATTTCCGCTTGCTCTATTTTGGAATCTTTTTAAAAAAATTGATTTTTTCTTCTTTATTTTTTTCTCAAAGGATTGCCCTCCTCCTCCATGTCCAAGTTAGACTTTGGACTTCTTGGCGGTCTTGGGCTTGGCATTACCCGCAGCAGGTTCCGCTCCCGCCTCTGGAGCAGTGGCAGCGGCGGAAGGAGGAGGGGCGTCCTCGTCATACTCGACGTCTGCGCACTGCATGATCTGGACCTCCTCAAGCCCGCGCTTGGTGTGATCGACGATTGTCATGCCGCCCGTCAGCGCAATGGGAACAACGAGAGACAGGACGCATTTCTTCTGGAAGAAGACGTGCATCATGTGCCCCTTCCTCCACTCCGACTCCGGGTGCACCATGGGGGCGAGGTGGGCATCGCGAAGGTGGGGCTTCTTGTTGCTCATCTTGCGGATGTCGACCAAGAGGTCCACCTCGGGAGCGCAGCCAGAGAAGAAGTAAAGATGCTTGGGCTCCACTCCCTGTTGTGCGTTGTAGCTCTTAGCTATGGCTCTCAGCTATTACTCTTAGTTATGGCTCTTAGCTATGGCTTTCAACTATGGATCTTGCCTGAGACACGATGTAGGCATGAAGATCCGCCTCGTCGTGCGCCTCCGAAAGAGGCACTCCTCCGCCATTCGACGTCTTGCTCCGGATCATCTGATCCAGCACCTTTTTGGCGTTGATCCTGGCGTACCCCAAAAAGCCAGCCGTCTCGTCCTTCTTTTGCCTGTAGAGGTCCACCAGCACAAACACCTCCAGCGCGTTCAGCATCATGCCCACGTTGAGCAGCTTCACCATCCACTCTGCCATCCATTGCTCTCAGTCTTTCTCTTTATCTCTGAGGAGGAGGGGCCTCACCTTCCAGCAAGGCAGTGCCTTCCGAGCCGTGGTACTTGCCATTGAAGGACAGCTCAATCATAGACGCCTTGACATCACCCATGGGCTGGTGAAGGTGCAAGTAGACCTTGGCATTGCTCCCCATGGAGATTACCCCCTGCGACGCCTGAGGGTATAGGACCACGAGATGCATGGTGTTGGAGTAGCTCCCCTTGATCAGATCCTGCCATCCATAATGCTGTCAGCGCATACTATTGTCGTATGCAAAAGGGGTGATACCTGATTGAGATGTTTTCGGTTCTCATCAGACACCAAGAGCCCAGCGACAAACTTGTCGTAGAAGAGCGTAGACTCCTGCACGCTCTGGGGCATGCCCTGGCAAGGCACCAAGGCGCAGGAGGCCAGGGTGCACCCACCAACGCGGAGGGGAGCGAAGCCCTTGATCTCGAGCATCATGCCTGTGCAGAGAAAAATCAAAATACGGACACACTACAGCGACATTCGGACGGACCTGTCGAGGAGGCGCTGGATGCGATGCTCTTGATGCCCAGATTGACCAGGCAGAGGTCGAAGACAGCAATATCCTCAGCAGGAGTGTCCTTCTTGTTGAGAAGGATGGAGGCAAACTTGTTGGCCCAAATCGTGGAGGTGACCATCATCCCTGCCGCTCGGTGTCATAAAAAGGGTGCAGCAATACGAAATGGAAGCATGTGCCTGGCGAGATAGCAGCACACTCGTCAAAGCGCTTGGTCTTGATGTAGGTTTGCTTCATTTCGCCCTTTTGCTTTTTGGATTCGCCCTTGTACGTGTAGAAGATCACCGATGAGCCCACGTCAGCAGCGGTGTCAAAGACTGCGAGCTTGTCCCTCTTCTTGGAATCGGCCTCTGTGCTCGGCGGTGCCACATAGGTGAAGCCAGAGAAGAGCATTTCCACCACCATAAAGGTGGTGCGCAGTCCCTTGTGATCCTTGATTTCCTCCTCTGTGGCCGTTTGCGCCCATTGTGCAGCCTCCTTGAGGGGTAGATGCTGCAGGTTGATGGCGAGGGCGAGGGCATTCGGGGGCTCCTTCATGCTTTTCCGCAGGGAGGGCACTTCTTCCGCCTGGGAGCACGTGGTCTGCCACGATTGAATAAAAGAGTCTGCCATTCGTTTTTGGTATTTTCGGTGCGGATTTGGCCTACTTAAACTGACGGCTTTGCTAGAAGTCGGTCTTTTTGCATTTTAAAATGGGTCTTTACACCTAGCCTAACGGCTAGCTAAAAGACCCCCATTTAGGCAACTTTTCCCAATATAAGCCGGCGCCACTGGGACTGTCCACGTTTTTTGAAACCACGGCCACGGCGGACCAAATGTTTACCCAGTCAGAATCCATCGCATCGCAGGCCTTTTTTAATAATCTCAAGGATCTCAAGCCCTCCAAGAAAGTGGTCAAGCGACTCTCAAAGGAGGAGGATGAAGTGCTGGTCAAGAAGCACGAGCACGTTAAGGATCGTGTGGAAAAGCTGAGGAACAAGCTCCTGAGGGCGGAGACGGATTTCCTGCACATTTGCAAGGCCGAGTACAACAAGGCGCATCCTGAGGAGGTGGAGGAGGAGGAGAGGCTCGAGCGCGAAAAGCTGCTGCAGGCCACGTCCTCCTCTGTGCTGAAGAAGAGGAAGAGAGGTGGGGAGGGTGCCAAGACCAAGAAATCCAACGCCGACAAGGAGCCCTCCTCGAGCAAAAAGGCGAAGAAGGGCAAGCCTGCGGAGGAGGAGGAAGAGCATGATGACGACGAGGAGGAGGAGGAGGAGGAGGAGGAGGAGAAGGCCAAAAAGAAGCCGAAGAAGGCGCCAGCAGCTCCCAAGGCCTCCTCTCAGAAGAGGAAGAAGGAGGAAGAGGAGGAGGACAATGATGACGAGGACGAGGAGGAAGAGGAAGAGGAGGAGTGTCCGAAGAAGAAGAAGAAGAAGGCCGCGCCCAAGCCGGCAGCTGTTAAGGAGGAGGAAGCCCAGCCGAAGAGTGCCACCCAGCAGAAAAAGGCCAAAGAGGCCAGCGAGGAGACCACCACAGCTACGAAAAAAAAGGTGGCCTTCAAGAAGGCTGGACAGAATGGGGACGATGGCTCTTCGGCCAAGGGCAGCAATGCAGGATCTGCTGAACCGAAGGCCACCAAGAGTGCCAAGAAATCGGGCTCGTCGGACCACCATCATGACAACAAGAAGGCTGGACCAGAAAACGAGACCTCCAAGAAGGTGGATGAAGAGGAGGAGGATTCCATTACTCTGGTGCACGCCCTGGAGTCTGCCATTGCCTCCCTTCCTGACGATGATAACGCCATGGAGGAGGAGGAGGAAGAGGAGGAGGAGGACGGCGCAAAGGAAGGGGGCGCGACCTCAGGCTAATTCCTCCTGCACCTGCGTCAATGCACATGGCCAAGCAAATAATGAAATGAGGCCTGTTTCCCACAGAGGCTCCTTGGGCGTGTGGTGCATCTGCGCTTGCACTGCGCGGCGCGAGACAAAGACGTAGGGGACAATGCACATGGCGCCCATCAGCACCCAGATGCATGTGAGCCCCTGCATGTTACCCTCGACTCTTTCAATAAATTCGGTGTCCACGTCCTCTGGATGTGGCATGTGATCGGAGCGATGCATCATGGAGAGGATGGGAAGGGCCGCCTCGGCGGTCTCTGACCACCCATGCGGGTGTGGCTGGGCGTCATTCCAAAAGTTGGAATTGGCAGCTTCTCCCCTCCCTCGCCCCCAGCGAATCCCCTCGTTCACTGCGAGACATGAGGGCAGGATGCACGACAGGAGACTGAGCGCTGCAGACGTGGTGGGATGGTGAATATCATGGCTTGATTTGGAATGGATTATCTGCCTGTAAATGTCCTGCATGGAAAAGCAGGGGCACACCAGATTGAAACAGTAGAGGCGCGCGTTTTGCCACTCAAAGAGGTCATTCTTCCATGAGGTCAGCCCATCATCCTCATCCTCATCGTCATATCTATGATGATCTGTGGGGTGATTATGGTGGTGGTGGTGGTGCTCATGCATTTCGTTGTCCATTGTAGTGCTTGTGCCAGCGTTACCATATATACCATGCCATTGTTTAATACTGCCTTTGGAGGGTTGGAGATACAAAGAGCCCCAAGAGTTTGCATTTTGTT
>Ga0214210_1000274_pt1 | contig 11211 bp, 10 predicted proteins | sample TroBogEpilimnion_31_FD_153048 | JGI IMG/M metagenome (GOLD analysis project Ga0214210, IMG submission 153048) | Freshwater microbial communities from Trout Bog Lake, WI - 03AUG2009 epilimnion | ecosystem: Environmental > Aquatic > Freshwater > Lake > Epilimnion/Euphotic zone | place: Trout Bog... | reverse complement strand
TGGCTTGCGCATCCTCGCCAGCTCCCGCTTCGAGTTGAAGTGAGTTGTTGTTAAAGATAAGACGTAGTGGAACGGTTTTATCGGTTACTAAAGCAACGCGTCGGACTGAATCAAGTAGTGGTCCTACCTCAATAGTTGCCTCTGCTACTGACTCGGTTGGGAGTAGGTGACGGAATGGAGGGAAAGATCCATCGAGGGTTCGGGAGGTCATTGTTTTCAACTCTGAGAGAAATCCGATGAGTCTCTCATTTGAAGTTGTAGGTGAGAGGGCAAGTGTTACTTGTGAGTGCGCGGTGAGTGATTTAGCTGCATCGGCGAGGGTACGGGCTCTAACCAATGTGTTCACTTCAATATCTGGGCTTTTAGCCTGCCAATTAAGTTCACGTACCGCCAAACGGTAGCGGTCGGTAGCGGCGAGGGTAATTTTATTTTTATTAATTTCGATATGTACACCTGTGAGGGTAGGGAGTGAGTCATCTTTACCGGCAGCGATGGCGACTTGGTTTACCGCGTGCGCAAATACATCACTAGGGATGACACCTGCGGTCTCGGGTAGTTCTGGAAGTGAGGGGTACTCATTCACAGAGAGAGTAGGAAGGGTGAATTTTGCAGTTCCGGCTGTCACCAATACTCGACTGCCATCTAGTGTGAATGTGATCGGTTTATTTGGGAGGGAGCGGGCGATCTCAGCGAGGAGGCGGCCAGGGACTAGAACTTTTCCTTTAGCTGAGATATCGGCTTTTAAAATGGCTTTGGTTGAGGTCTCTAGATCTGAGCCGGTGAGGGTGATTGAGGTATCAACATCGATCATTATGCCTAGGAGCTCAGGTTTGATCGGGCGAGTGGAGAGGCTGCGTGCCACCCAGTTGACGGCGTCTACTAACTCCGTTGGCTCTACTAAAAACTTCATCTCCACACCGCTTTCTTAACTACCTGAGTTTAAGGTTTAAGCCCGACAAGCGCGCCCCGCCTAGTTATTGTTTTGGCTCTTTTATATCTATTTAAAGTTATTCGTAGTAACCAGAGGGATTTCCTGTGGAAAACTGTATAAATGCAGGTCAGTCGCTGATAAATCTTCTCTGCAGTTGTGGGCAACTATGTGGAAAACCCATCAAAACTCTCCTCTTCTTTAGATTTATTGAGGAATTTAAGGAATTTATCCCTAATATCCCCACAAAACCTCCTTAAATATCCACAGTTATCCACAACTTACCCACAATTGGGGTTAGTGGATCGCTAATTCTTCGCTTGAGCCCTAATCCGGGTGGTTAATTCGGTGACCTGGTTATAAATAGAGCGCCGTTCAGCCATCAGTTGGCGGATCTTGCGATCGGCGTGCATAACTGTTGTGTGGTCGCGGCCCCCAAAAGTCTGTCCGATTTTAGGAAGCGAGAGTTCGGTGAGCTCGCGGCACAGATACATGGCGATCTGGCGGGCATTAACCAAAACCCGGCTTCGGCTCGTCCCACAGAGATCTTCCAAAGTAAGGCTGAAATAGGAGGCGGTCTGGGCCATGATGGTCGAAGAGGTGATCTCTGGCCCAGCCTGGTCAGGGATCAAATCTTTAAGGACGATCTCAGCAAGGCCCATATCGACCGGCTGGCGGTTGAGTGAGGCGAAGGCGGTCACCCGAATAAGGGCGCCCTCAAGCTCACGGATATTGGAAGATATTTTGGAGGCGATGTACTCAAGAACATCATCTGGTGCATTCAACTTATCTTGAGCCGCCTTCTTTCGGAGAATCGCAATACGAGTCTCAAGCTCCGGCGGCTGAATATCTGTGATGAGACCCCATTCAAATCGAGAACGTAGTCGATCCTCAAGAGTTGTGAGTTGTTTAGGTGGTCGATCACTCGAGATAACGATCTGCTTATTAGCGTTATATAAAGTGTTGAATGTATGGAAGAACTCTTCCTGTGTTCGCTCTTTGTTCTCTAAAAACTGAATATCGTCAACTAAAAGAACATCAAGATCGCGATACCGCCTCTGAAATACCGAGGCTTTATCGTCACGAATTGAGTTAATGAAGTCATTTGTAAATTCTTCAGAAGAGACATATCTAACGCGCACAGAGCCATACAGCTCCTTGGCATATGCGCCAATAGCGTGCAGGAGGTGGGTTTTACCCAACCCTGACTCACCATAGATAAATAGCGGGTTATAAGCCTTAGCGGGTGCTTCAGCCACAGCCACCGCTGCTGCATGAGCAAACCGGTTAGATGCTCCAATAACGAATGTCTCAAAAACATATCGAGGATTGAGTTGTGATTGCTCTTGGGGAAGTTTTGATCCTAAGTCGCGACCAGTTCCACTCTTTGGTTGAAGTTCGGGTGTTGTCTCATCCAAAATGTCATCACGAGGTTCATCAACCTCAAGATTTTCATCAACAGTTACAGCAATATTTATTTTTTGACCGAGTTGATTTGTAAGAATTTCATTCAGTGCGGATTTAACACGCAGCTCTAGAAAATCCTTGGCAAATTGATTGGGGGTGTTGAGTAGGAGTGTTGCTCCACCCTCTCCTTGGAGGAGGCCAAGGGGTTTAGTAAGGGCTAAAAATGCCCGGTGCTGCGGTGATTCAGCCGCCATAGCCTCAACCACCAGAGCCCAAAGGGTGTTGAGATCTACCTCTTCTAATAAAGCCATGCTCGCCCCATACCGATCAATAATGAAACCCAAAAGGAGATCTACCTGGAGAGGTTATCCCCAAAGTTATCCACAGCCTGTGGTCTAAACCCAACCTTTAGGGTCAGGAGGCGCCAAACCTGTGGATAGAGCGCGAACCTATGGGGCTGTGGGCAAAAGCGCAAGTGGTTTATCCACACCAATTCGGCTAACCTTGCCCTTCCGCTGTGGCCCTAGTCGGTGCCAACCCCGAAACCGCTAGGAGAAAAAGAGGAACTTATGAGCAAGCGTACTTATCAGCCAAACAATCGTCGTCGCGCAAAGAAGCATGGCTTCCGCGCCCGTATGGCCACACGTGGAGGACGAGCTGTTCTTTCGTCTCGCCGCGCAAAGGGTCGCACTCGCATCTCAGCATAAATTGTGCTTCCAGCATTGAACCGAATGCGCCGAGGCCAAGATTTTTCTAGAACTACCAAGACTGGGCATCGCGCGACCTCTAATTTGTTGGTCCTCTACTTCCTGACGCATGAGCAATTGCCCAAGGCGCCGCAGGTTGGGCTCATCATCAATAAGAGCGTCGGTGGATCTGTGACAAGGCATCGAATTGCTCGTCAATTACGCCATGCGATGGTTGAACATCTTTCGGAGCTTCCGCCACATACACAGATAGTGATTCGGGTTCTTAAAGATCATCCAGATTACCGGTGCGATCTTGCCGAGTTGATCTCAAAAGTTCGCAAGAGATCTGGGGTTGGGCAGTGAAGAGAGTTCTCATTGCACCAATTAGATTTTGGCAAATCTTTATCTCGTCAAATATGGCGCCACGTTGTAAATATTTTCCATCATGTTCCCAATACACAATCGATGCAATAAATGAATTTGGTCTGCGTGGGATATTGATGGGCGCTTGGAGAATTTTGCGGTGTAACCCATGGTCTCATGGGGGCGTTGATTACGCCGGTGGTAAGAGAGTTGAGTACGAACATCTAAAGGGAGCTAAGGGATGAATGCCATTTTACACCCGCTTTATTACGCAGTTACTTGGGTAATTGTCACTTTTCACAGCCTTTTAGGGCTCTTTTTAGGTAAAGATAGTCACGAATCACTCAAGTGGACCTTCTCGATCGTCCTGCTTGTAATAGTTATTCGAATAATTCTCATTCCCTTGTTTGTAAAACAGATTAAGTCACAGCGCGCGATGACCGCCCTTCAACCAAAGATGAAGGAGATTCAAAAGCGCCACAAAGATGACCGTCAAAAGCAATCTGAAGAGATGATGAAGCTCTACAAGGAGCATAAGACAAACCCACTTGCATCTTGTGTTCCATTACTCGCCCAATCACCAATCTTCTTTGCACTCTTCCGAGTGTTAAGCGGAATTGCACATAACAAGTCATATGTTCCTAGTGTCTTAACTCCAACACTTTTAGCGAAGGCACATGACGCCAAATTCTTGGGCGCCCCTATCTCTGACAGTTTGATTAGTTCGCACATTACGACAACAAAGATCGTCACAATCATCATGATCGTCGCAATGTCAGCAACAACATTCACTACTCAACGTCAATTGATGATTAAGGGAATGCCAAAGGTTGATCCTTCGAACAACATGATGTTGCAACAGCAGAAGATCATGTTGTATTTATTCCCACTCATTTTTGCGGTGACCGGTGTTAACTTTCCAATCGGTGTCTTGATTTACTGGTTGACCAACAACCTCTGGACCTTCGGACAACAGTTCTATGTCATCAAGAGAAACCCAACCCCAGGATCTCCTGCTTACGAGGAGTTGCAACGCAAACGCGGTATGGCTGGCACTGCCACCAATCCAGCGAACCCTTCAGGCACATCAATAACACCAGAGGGTTTAACTGAGGCCGAGCGCGATGCGGCAGCGAAGAGCCGCCAACGCCAGCAGCCAAAGAAGAAGAAGCCACGGAAGTAGCATAAATCCCCTCAAAATATGACAAAAAGGTTTAAACCCGACAGAAAGGCAGCACAATGACTGAGACAGAGAGCCCCAAGAAGTCCCTTATCGCACGCCTAGAGGAAGAGGGCGATGTAGCAGCGGATTACCTAGAGGGATTACTGGATATTGCAGATCTCGATGGAGATATTGATATTGATGTTGAGAATGAGCGTGCCTCCCTGGCTATCGCCGGCGGCGCACTCTCCCATCTGGTCGGGGATAGTGGAGAGGTATTAGATGCCTTGCAGGAGCTAACCCGTCTGGCGGTGCAGACCTCCCTCGGTGAGCGCTCACGGTTAATGCTCGATATTGATAACTTCCGTAGTAACAAGAAGGCAGAGCTCACCAAGTTGGCCCATGAGATCGCCGAAGAGGTTAAGAGCTCAGGTGAGCAGATTAAGTTGAAGCCAATGAACGCCTTTGAGCGCAAGGTCATCCACGACACGATTCAAGAGATCGGCCTAACAAGCGAATCTGAAGGCGAAGAGCCCAATCGCTGTGTGGTCGTCCTTCCAGCTTGACCGTTTCACGTGAAACTCTCCTAGATCAATATTTCAAGGAGAGCCCAGAGAAGGCAGATAGATATGCCGATCTCCTTAAAAGTTGGGGGATTGAGCGCGGGCTAATTGGTCCTCGAGAGGGCGATCGAATCTGGGAACGCCATATAGCCAATTGCATCCCGGTAACTACCCTCATCCCAGAGGGAGTTAAGGTGGTCGATATCGGCTCAGGAGCTGGGTTGCCCGGAATTGTTATCGCCTTGGCGCGACCAGATCTCTCATTAACCCTGATTGAACCCCTGCAGCGGCGGGTGGATTTCCTTAACGAGGTAATTTCTATCCTGGATCTTCCTATCACCGTCATCCGAGGAAAATCAGAGAGCGTTAAGAAGAGTTTTGAGGTGGTAACCGCTCGTGCGGTTGCCCCACTTCCGAAGTTGTTGACGATCTCATGGCATCTAGTAAAGAGCCAAGGGGCGCTCTTGGCTATGAAAGGGGAGAGCGCCCAGGCGGAGATTGATGCCACTGAAGCTAAAAAGCACTCAACTACCTCATTAAAGATCATCGAATTGCCCGGTTTTGAGTTAGCCCGTGTTATTGAGGTCAGAAAGACTGCTTAACTACAGCCATGAGTGATTCACGTGAAACACCGACCGGGGGCTCTCGGAAGGTGGTTGGAATCCGTCGACTAAAGGAGCCGATGCCCAGCCCCATTAAGACGCGGATCTTTACCGTGGCGAATCAAAAAGGTGGCGTCGGAAAAACAACCTCAGCGGTAAATATTGCTGCTGCGATGGCGATGGGTGGGCTAAAAGTCCTAGTAATCGACCTAGATCCACAAGGAAATGCATGTACAGCCCTTGGCGTAGACCGAAACAAAACGCCTGGCATGTATGAGGTTCTCGTAGAAGAGGTCGACCTATCTAGCACCGTACAAAAAGTCGCAGGTTTTCCTAGCCTGGAATGTGCCCCAGCCAACCGCGAGTTAGCGGGTGCCGAGATAGCGCTGGTTACCTTTGTTGCTCGCGAGAGTATCTTGAAAGCGGCTCTCAATAAATATTTGAAGGAACGTGAGGCGATAGGCGATCGTTTGGATTATGTAATTATCGATTGCCCACCAAGCTTAGGTCTGCTCACCATTAACGCACTTACTGCAGCAGAAGAAGTTCTCGTTCCAATTCAATGTGAGTATTACTCACTCGAGGGAATCTCATTGTTGATGGAGACTTTGGGGAAGATTCAGAGAGCTCTCAATCCACTCGTCCGTGTAAGCACAATATTGCTGACGATGTTCGATTCACGAACACGTCTAGCAAATGATGTTGCAGATGATGTTCGTCGACACTTCCCAAATGAGTTGATCGATATTCCAATTCCTCGCGCAGTTCGCGTTTCAGAGGCTCCATCATTTAATCAAACAGTTATGACATATGACGCCACATCTCCTGGTGCTATTGCCTACATGGGTGCAGCACGAGAGATTGCACGGAGAGGATCAGCGGCATGAGTGCACCACGTAAAGGCGGCTTGGGACGCGGATTAGATGCGTTGATTCCCACTACAACAATCGGAGAGGTAACAAATAGCACTGGAATTGTTGCAGGTACCGCTCTCGAAGTCGATATCAACTCTGTTCTTCCAAATAGCAAACAACCCAGAACATATTTTGATGAAGAAGCACTTCAAGAATTAGCTGCCTCTATTAAGGAAGTCGGAGTTATGCAACCTCCGGTTGTACGCGAACTTCCAGATGGTAACTACGAATTGATCATGGGAGAGCGTCGACTTCGCGCATCAAAACTTGCTGGACTAAAAACTATTCCTGTAATTCTTCGCGCATCTAAAGATAATGAGATGCTACGAGAAGCTCTCTTGGAGAACATTCATCGCAGTCAGTTAAATCCACTTGAAGAAGCTGCTGCATACCAAAATCTTCTCAATGATTTTGAATATACCCATGAGGAGTTAGCGGTAAAGGTTGGTAAGTCCAGGCCGGTAATTACAAATACTTTACGTCTTCTCAATCTTCCAGCATCAGTACAACGCAAGGTAGCTGCGGGTGTGCTCTCTGCCGGCCATGCTAGGGCTTTGCTCTCTCTCACCGATGCTTCGGAGATTGAGAACTTGGCACATCGCATCGTCTCTGAGGGTTTAAGCGTTCGCGCTGTTGAAGAAATAGTTGCGATGAGCGATGGAAAGCGAAAGGGTGAAAAGGCAAAGCGCAGCAACGCTGAAAACCATCACCATAAGGATTTAAGCGATATTTTGGCAAACAAGTTAGATACCCGAGTGACGATCGAATTAGGCAAATCCAAAGGCAAGATCACCATTGAATTTGCAGACGAAGAAGATTTACAGCGAATTACCCAAATTCTGCGGTAGAAATTAAATAATCGCGCGATTTTCCATCTCGGTACGAATTACACCACCCAGCGCCTTAACGCCCTCTCGAATTCTCTCCGGAGTTGGATGGCAATATGACAATCGCATCGACCAACTTCCAAAACCATCGGCATAGAAAGCGGTTCCTGGAACGTATGCAACCTTCGCAACGATTGCCTTCGGCATTAGCGCAGTTGTATCAATCTCTGGTGGCAGAGTAACCCAAACATAAAAACCTCCACCAGGTTTGGTCCAGCTCGCACCCTCTGGGAAGTATGTCTCTAAACTTTCTAACATGGCATCTCGACGCACTTTGTAGAGCTTGCAGAAAGATGCGATTTGATCGCGCCAAGGTTGGTCAGCCAAATAGCCGCTAATGGAGAGCTGTGTGAAGTTTGATGGACACAAGATTGAACTCTCTGCCGCAATAACTAACTTCTCTTTCAGTGATTGTGGAACCAGGGCCCAACCAACGCGGAATCCTGGTGCAATTGTCTTAGAGAAAGAACCTAGATAAATAACATTTTCGGAATCCTGTGCACGCATTGCATTGGGTGAGGGACGATCAAACCCTAATAAGCCATAAGGGTTATCTTCGACGATAAAGATTTTCTCTGCTGCACAGATCTCCAGAATTTCAGTGCGTCGATCTGCCGGTAGAAGCACGCCCGCAGGATTCTGATAGTTAGGGATGAGATACAAGAACTTGATCTCTTGTCCGGTCTTGCGAACTGCAGTAATTGCGGCGCGAAGGGCATCTGGAACCATTCCATTTTCATCCATCTCAACATGGACGACATTTGCCTCGTATTGCTTAAAGGTACCTAGCGCTCCGACATAACTTGGAGCTTCAACGAGAACGACATCACCGGGATTGATAAAGATGCGAGAAATAAGATCAAGGGCTTGTTGAGATCCCGTAGTGACGATGACATCGTCGGGGTGAGCCCTGATTCCTTCTAGAGCCATGACATCGCAGATCTGTTCCCGTAGCTTTGGGTGACCTTGACCGCTTCCATATTGGAGCGCCTCGGTGCCATTCTCCTTGATCAACTTATCGACTACATCGGCCATCATCTCCATGGGAAGTGCGGAGAGGTTGGGCATACCACCGGCCAGTGAGACGATTTCTGGGCGGGAGGCTACGGCGAAGAGGGCTCGAATTTCACTGGCTTGCATTAGCTCTGCTCGGTGGGCGAAGCGCTTAGTCAGTTGCTGGTCTTCACCAGTGCGAAATCGTGTTACCTCGTTGGACATCTATCAATTCTGCCATAGATGCGCACTTGCAAGAGGCGGCTTTATTTACGGAGTCCTGCTCGGCGAAGATCTGAGATCCGCAGCGTCCCAGTCTTGGCATCGTTCTCGGCACTTAGGTACAAACGTTGGATAGCGACCATGAGAGCTTCAACCACTGTTTCACGAAATTGCGGATCGGCAACTCGCTTGGCATCCCCAGGGTTGGTGGAATATCCCAGCTCGATGAGGACCGTTGGGGATTTGGTTAGCCTTAAAAGGTCCCACGTCTTGGCATGAATGCGGCAATTAAGTAGATCGGTACGGGCGCAGATCTCGCGTTGGGCCAAGGTGGCAAACCGTTCACCCACAATGGAATGAACCCCATGAGAATCGCTCCCGTAGTAATAGGTCGCAACACCGTGCGCACTGGAATTCTTGTAAGTATCTTGATGGAGAGAGATGACGAGATCGGCTCCCGAAGAATTAGCGATCTCGATTCTTTCAGATTCTTGTGGAGCGGATGCAATAGTCCTAGTCAGAAAGACATTCACCCCAAGCGCGATGAGTCGCCCTTCAAGCCTTTGGGCTAAGTCAAATATCTCAGGAGAGAGTGATGGATCTATAACTATTACTTTTCCTGAAAGTGCAGGACCACGCTCGGCACGAATCGCCGCATCACGTAATTGGATTGGCGCCCCACCCGAAACAATCTTCTTCAAACGCATCATCGACATGATTGTTGCTGGACCACATCGCCCATCAACTTTCACTCCAACTGATTTTTGAAACTCTTTAACCGCCGACTCGGTCTCGCTTCCAAAGATTCCATCTACTCGGCCGCAGTTAAATCCCATCTCACTCAATTGAGATTGCAGTGAAGCTACATCATCTCCTCGCATAAATGGAGAGACGAGGGAGAGAACGCGATCACCAAGTTTCCAACGTGCCTCATCCAAAACTCGAAGCGTTATCGCATCAACAATTCCAGTAACCCGCAATCCACGAGATTGTTGAAATTCTTTTACCGCGCTTGCTACCTTCTCATCAAAGATGGAACTCTCTTGGTTTAAAAGGTTGAGGCGTGTTAAGTAATTAGTAACTTGTAAAACAAGATCGCCCGATCCACCAAGTGTGAGATCGGGCGACATGAATCTGCTATTTCGTCAGTCAGAGATTATTAAATATAGGCTTCTAGATCTTTAAGAAGCGCAGGCTTTGGCTTCGCTCCGACAATGCTCTTTACAACCTGACCACCAACGTAGACATTCATGGTTGGAATTGAGGTGATGCCGTACTTCATTGCGATTGAGGCCTCTTCATCAGTATTCAGCTTTACAATCTTGATCTTGCCAGCATGTTCTGCTGCAATCTCTTCCAAGATTGGTCCTACTGCACGACAAGGTCCGCACCACTCAGCCCAGAAATCGACGAGAACTGGTGTTGTGCTCTTAAGAACCACGTCTTCAAATGTGGCCGCGGTGACTGGTGGTGTGTTGCTCATGTTTCCCTCTCGGTTAATTAAGTGAATTCTTTTAAAAAGTTTTAGTGTAGAAGCGCAATTCTAGTGTCCTGCAAGGAATCTTTCAGCGTCTAACGCGGCCTGGCAGCCAGACCCCGCAGCGGTAATCGCCTGGCGATAGGTGTGGTCAACCAGATCTCCACATGCAAATACTCCAGAGAGATTGGTTCGAGTAGAGCGACCCTCTACCTTCACATATCCCTCGTTATCAAGATCAACTTGCCCTACCAAAAGTTCAGAGCGAGGGGAGTGCCCAATGGCAACGAAGAGACCGGTAAAGGCTCTCTCACTCTCTGTGCCATCTACCGTGTTACGTAATTTCAGACCGGTCACATTATCTTCACCAAGCACATCAATAACCTCTGTGTTCCACAAGAATACGATCTTGGGGTTGGCGTTAGCTCGCTCCACCATGATCTTTGAAGCGCGCAATGAATCACGGCGATGGATGACAACAACTTTCGAGGCAAAGCGAGTGAGGAAGTTAGCCTCCTCCATAGCAGAGTCACCGCCACCTACTACTGCGATCTCCTGATTACGGAAGAAGAAACCATCACAGGTTGCACACCATGAGACACCACGACCAGATAAGCGCTTCTCATTGACAAGCCCAATCTCTTTATAAGCAGAGCCTGTCGCCAGAATTACAGATTTAGCGCGTAAGACATTTCCACTGCCATCTGTTAGGACTTTAATATCTTCTTTAAGTTGCATATCAACGATGTCATCACGGATCAGTTGTGTACCAAATTTCTCAGCTTGAGCTTTTAAGTTGTCCATAAGGTCAGGACCGATAATGCCAGCTGGAAATCCAGGGAAGTTCTCGACCTCGGTTGTGTTCATAAGTGCACCACCAGCGGTGACTGAACCTTCGTAGAGAACGGGAGAGAGTTGGGCACGAGAGGCATAGATTCCAGCGGTATATCCAGCTGGGCCAGAGCCAACAATCACGAGATCGCGGATAACTTCACTCACGTCAA
>Ga0214210_1000254_pt1 | contig 11996 bp, 10 predicted proteins | sample TroBogEpilimnion_31_FD_153048 | JGI IMG/M metagenome (GOLD analysis project Ga0214210, IMG submission 153048) | Freshwater microbial communities from Trout Bog Lake, WI - 03AUG2009 epilimnion | ecosystem: Environmental > Aquatic > Freshwater > Lake > Epilimnion/Euphotic zone | place: Trout Bog... | reverse complement strand
TGAGCGATGCGGCCTCGTATGCACGACTTCGTGCTTCTTTCATTGAAAGCCCTACACCGGTTACTGCAAGCACTCTTCCGCCAGCGGTCATAAATGCCCCTGATTCGTTTCTGGTGGTTCCCGCGTGAAATACGGTGACCCCTTCAATAGGTGAAGCGAGTTGGCCATTGTCTCCAAGGCCACTTATGACGTCACCTTTTCTAGGGTTTTGTGGATAGCCCTCGGCAGCGAGAACCACCGTGACTGCGTTGCCAACAGACTTTTCTTCAACTCCAGCGAGCTCTCCGTCACCGGTCTTTTTTAGAAGTTCAAAAATTCGGTCTCCATAGAGCGGCACGAGAACTTCAGTTTCAGGGTCACCAAATCGAACGTTGTACTCAAGCAACTTCGGGCCTTTTGAGGTGAGCATCACCCCGGCGTACAGCACACCTCGAAAATCAATGCCACGTTTCTTAAGCTCTACAACGGTTGGGGCAATGATTGTGCTCATTACAACGCTTACGAGATCATCACTCATTGCAACCATTGGCGCATAGGCACCCATGCCACCCGTGTTTGCTCCTTGATTGTTGTCGCCAACACGTTTAAAGTCTTGGGCTGGAACGAGTGGCACAACGTTCGTGCCGTCGCAGAGAACAATCAGCGAGCATTCTTCTCCGTCGAGTCCTTCTTCGATGATTACTGTTGTGCCGGCATCTCCAAATGCTTCTCCACTTAGTTTTTCTTCAATGTCACGACATGCCTCTTCGAAGTCATTCGTAACGAGCACACCTTTTCCAGCTGCGAGTCCATCAGTTTTGATGACGAACGGGGCCGACATTGTTTCAAGGAATGCAATTGCGTCGGATGCATTACTAAACGTTCCGTACTGAGCAGTTGGGACTGAAGCCGCTTTTAGAAAATCTTTCATGAAGGCTTTTGATCCCTCCAGCAGTGCACCATCTTCACCAGGACCCATGACAGTCTTGCCTTGAGCACGAAGTTTTGATGCGAGTCCATCAACTAGAGGTTGTTCTGGTCCTATGACAAAAAGATCTGCTTCGAGTTCGGTTGCGGGGGTAGCGACACAAGTAATTCCGTGAGCAGCGATACCAGCGTTCCCGGGAGTAACAATTACTTCTGCAGTTTTAGAAAGTCCCCACGCGAGTGCGTGTTCGCGAGCGCCGGAGCCAACGACTACGCAGCGACTCACGACGGCTTAACGAACTGCTCTCGGCCGGGGCCAACTCCAACAACTGAGATGGTCACACCAGTGGTCTCTTCTAGAAACTTCACGTACTTCTGTGCATTTACAGGAAGATCTGAGTACTTAGTTGAAGCCGTGATGTCGGTCTTCCACCCAGGAAGCGTTTCGTAGATGGGAGTTACGTTGTGAAGAATTGACTGGTGGTAGGGAGGGAAGTCGTAGCGAACACCGTCGGCCTCGTAAGCAACACAAACTTTGATTTCATCCAACGTGTCAAGAACGTCCATCTTGGTTAGAGCGATTTCTGTAAGAGAGTTAAGACGTGCCGCTTGGCGAGCCATAACTGCGTCGAACCAACCAACGCGGCGTCTGCGGCCAGTGTTGGTTCCGTATTCGTGACCGCGGTCTACAAGAAGTTCTGCCATGTCGCCATCAAGTTCTGTAGGAAATGGTCCAGCTCCAACGCGTGTGATGTACGCCTTGGCAATTCCAACAATGCCCGTTAGATCGCGAGGACCAAGTCCAGATCCCGTGCACGCACCACCCGCAACTGGGTTTGATGACGTAACGAATGGGTAGGTTCCGTGATCGAGGTCAAGGAATGTTGCCTGCGCGCCTTCCAGAAGAATACGCTTACCTTCAGCTAGTGCAGTATGAATGATGTTCACGGTGTCACCAATCATTGGTGCAACACGTGGAGCGAGTTCATCAAGGTATTTGTCAGCAATGTCTTTCGCACTCAGTGCAGGGCGGTTGTAGATCTTGTTGAGTAGAAGGTTCTTTTCGTGAAGAACGACTTCAAGTTTTTCGCGGAAGATCTTAGGATCGAGCAAGTCCTGCACACGAAGTCCAACGCGCGATGACTTGTCGGCGTACGCAGGTCCAATGCCGCGCTTGGTTGTACCGAGTGCGTTCTTTCCTAGGAAGCGTTCGGTGAGGCGGTCAATCTCTTGGTGATAGGGCATGATGAGGTGCGCGTTACCTGAAACAACAAGTCGCGATACGTCAACACCTTTTGAAGAAAGTGTGTCGAGCTCAGCAAGAAGGACTGAGGGGTCGACTACAACACCGTTGCCAATTACTGGTGTGATGTGTGGGTACAAAACGCCTGAGGGAACGAGTTGCAGTGCGAAGGCTTCGCCTTCAACAACGATTCGGTGACCGGCATTGTGTCCGCCTTGATAGCGAACCACCATGTCCATTTCGCGTGCGAGAAGGTCAGTGAGCTTCCCTTTTCCTTCATCACCCCACTGGGTTCCAACTACAACGGTTGCTGGCACAAGACTCCTTGTAAAAGTCCAGTCTACCTGACCGCTTTTATCCCAGAATTACGAATTCTCTCGATTTCGCTTCTGTGCGTCAATGAATAACGCAATGGTGTTCTGGATGGGGACTAGTTCGCGGCGGTACTGGCGGTGCGTCGCTTCGACCTGAGCCTGGGCGTCACTCGCAATGCCACGAAGGGTTTCCTTCATTGCTTCGAGCTGAGCTTCAAGAACCATGATTCGCTTGACGCCTTCGAGGTTGATCCCCTCATTTGTTAGTTCTTGAATACGTCGAAGCGCCGCTAGGTCAACGTCAGAGAATCGACGTGATCCACCACTAGTGCGCTGAGGATTAAGAAGGCCAGTTCTTTCGTAGTTGCGAAGTGTCTGAGGGTGAACACCACCAATCTCAGCGAAAACAGAGATCACGTAGACCGCGTGTGATGGCTGCCTATCAGACATTCGTTACCTCTTCGTTAAATGATTTTGAAAGCTTTTCAACGAGTGTTCGTTGCTCCTTATTTAACTTCTTCGGAATAACAACGTCAACTGTTACGAGGAGGTCGCCAACGGGATGCTTTCCACCAGCAGGAACGCCACGGCCACGAACACGCAGTGTTGAGCCACCTTGGGTACCTGCAGCTATTTTCAATGTCACTGGCTCATCAAGAGTTGGAACTTCTACGGTGTCGCCGAGCATCGCTTGCATTGGAGAAATTTTCACAGTCGTTGTGACGTGTCGGTTCTTTCGGCCAAATACTTCGTCAGTGCCAGCGTGGATGTCAACGAAGAGATCGCCTGCAGGACCGCCGCCCGCACCAGGATTACCCTTACCCTTTAAGCGGATTCGTTGACCATCAATTACACCAGCGGGGATGCGTACATTTACGCGGCGAGATGATGGTTCACGACCAGTCCCGTGACACTTCGCACATGGAGTAACAATTCGTCCACCCTTGCCGTGACACGTCGGGCAAACGCTCGACATTCCAAATCCACCTTGATCATTGTTAAGAACACCGCGACCTTGACATGTTTCACACGTTACGAAGCCGCTACCTGGCGCACCACCTCTTCCACCACAGGTGTGACAAGCATCGTTACTTGGAAGCGGGACAGTGGTTGTTACGCCAAAGACAGCGTCGCGAAAACTTATGTGGAGTGCAGTTTCAATGTCGGCGCCTCGTTGTGCACGAGACCTGCGACCTTGGTTTCCAAAAAGCCCTCCGAAGATGTCGCCTAAGTCGCCAACATTGCCTTGATTGAAATTGAAGTTCTGTGGGCCCCCACGTTGCTGTCCACCAAAACCAGCTGCCGATGGTCCCATCTTTCGAACGTCGTCATACTCTTTGCGCTTCGCGGCGTCACCTAATACGTCGTAGGCAACTGAAATTTCTTTGAACTTATCTTCAGACCCCTTATTGGTGTCTGGGTGATGTTCTTTCGCGAGCTTTCGATACGCACGCGTAATTTCTTTGTCAGTTGCGCTTGGCGTAAGTCCAAGGACCTTGTAGTAGTCCTTATCGAACCACTCCCTCTCGGCCATTTAACCCTTCACTCTCACCATTGCTGGGCGAAGAACAGTTCCCTTCCAGCGGTATCCGGCTCGGAGGACTTCATCAATGACTTGACTGTCCCCGTCACCTTCAACGTGTGCGACTGCGTCATGAACTTGTGGATCAAACTCAGCACCAACGGCGTCAATACGCTCAAGGCCGTCCTTGCTGAGTGTGTCTAGAAGAAGGGCGCGTGACTGAATGAGAGCTGCTGACTCTTCTGATGTTGACTGTGAAAAGTGCGCAAGTGCAAGATCAAATGCGTCTAGCACTGGTAGCAACTTCACAACAACGTCTCCCGCAGAGCGAATAGCCGCATCTTCAGAAGACTTCAGAACGCGCTTGCGGTAGTTCTCAAAGTCAGCTTGAAGATGTTGCAGTGCATCGCGATATTCATCACGCTCACGCTGAGCTTCACTGAGCTCGTCCACGATGTGGATGACCTGCTCTTCAGCAGCAGTCACCACATCGCTTTCGAAGATTTCGTCGCTCATAATTACTCAACAATTTCAGCGTCGACAATGTCCTCGTCGTTGCTTTGAGGAGCTGACTCACCATTATTTGCTTGAGCTGCCTGCTCGTAGAGACGCTGGCTAAAGCTTTGGCTAGTAGTGAGCAACTTCTCTGTTGCATTCTTGATCGCTTCAGTGTCGGTTCCGCTAAGAGTTTCCTTTAGAGCACCAAGGGCAGACTCGACGTCTTCCTTCTCAGTTCCTTGGAATGACTCAGCTTGTTCCTTAAGCAACTTTTCAGTTGAGTAGACAAGTCCGTCAGCTGTGTTCCTGATCTCTGCTTCTTCACGACGCTGACGGTCTTCTTCAGCGTGTGCTTCTGCGTCACGAACCATGCGGTCAATGTCATCCTTGGAAAGTGACGATCCACCAGTAATAGTGATGGACTGTGACTTACCAGTTGCTGTGTCCTTTGCAGAGACTTGAACAATTCCGTTCGCGTCAATGTCAAAGGTCACTTCAATTTGCGGCATCCCACGGGGGGCTGGTGGGATACCGACGAGCTGGAACTTACCGAGTGTCTGGTTGTACGAAGCCATTTCACGCTCACCCTGCAAGACGTGCACTTCAACTGACGGCTGATTGTCTTCAGCTGTCGTAAAGGTCTGTGACTTCTTGGTTGGGATAGTGGTGTTGCGCTCAATGATCTTGGTCATAACGCCGCCTTGGGTTTCAATACCAAGTGAAAGTGGTGTGACGTCTAGAAGAAGGATGTCCTTCACTTCGCCCTTTAGAACACCGGCCTGCACTGCTGCACCAACGGCAACAACTTCGTCTGGGTTCACGCTCTTATTTGGCTCTTTGCCAGTGACTTTTTGCACGAGTTCTTGTACCGCAGGAATACGTGTTGAACCACCGACCATGATGACGCTATCGATCTTGTCAATCGTTAGACCGGCGTCCTTGATTGCTTGTTCGAATGGCTTGCGGCAACGCTCAACGAGGTCAGCCGTGAGTTCATTGAACTTCGCACGTGTGAGTTTGATGTCGAGGTGCTTCGGACCATCTGCGGTTGCAGTGATGAATGGCAAGTTAATTTGTGTCTCTTGAACAGCAGACAGTTCAATCTTTGCTTTTTCAGAAGCTTCTTGAAGACGTTGAACGGCCATCTTGTCTTGACTGAGGTCAACACCTTCGGTGTCCTTGAATGTCTTTACGAGAAACTGCAAAACTGCGTTGTCCCAGTCGTCACCACCAAGGTGAGTGTCACCATGGGTTGACTTAACTTCGAACACACCGTCTGCAATTTCTAGAACTGAAACGTCAAAGGTTCCTCCACCGAGGTCGAACACAAGAACTGTTTGTTCCTTGCCACCCTTGTCGAGGCCGTACGCAAGTGCTGCTGCGGTTGGCTCGTTTACGATACGAAGAACTTCAAGTCCTGCAATCTGACCAGCTTCTTTTGTAGCGGTGCGCTGGGCGTCATTGAAGTACGCAGGCACAGTAATCACTGCCTGGGTAACTGTGTCACCGAGGTAAGCCTCAGCGTCGCGCTTTAGCTTCTGCAAAATACGTGCAGAGATTTCTTGCGGGGTGTACTTGGTGCCGTCGATGTCAACGGTCCAGCTCTCTCCCATGTGACGCTTCACTGAGCGGATAGTGCGCTCAGGGTTGGTGATTGCTTGACGCTTGGCGACTTCTCCAACGAGAACTTCACCGGTCTTTGAGAAACCTACGATCGAGGGGGTCGTGCGACCACCTTCGGCGTTAGGGATTACAACGGGCTCACCCGCTTCTAGAAAACTGACCACCGAGTTGGTGCTTCCTAGGTCGATTCCGACTGCCTTGGCCATAAAAACTCCTTAATTTAAAGGGTTTTGCTCGCCGGACCTTCCGGGAAGACTCAACCCATGACATCCAGTGTACAAAGTTGAGTCGACCCTTGTCAAGAAAATTTCTAAGACTTTAGTCACTTCTTATCTTCTTTGGTAATCAGCAGGAAATTGGGGGCATTAGGTCCTTTTGGCTTTTATAGAGGGGTCGTTTAGGCTTATTTGTATGGCAGATCTAATTCTCCTTCGTCACGGACGTTCTGAATGGAATGAAAAGAACCTCTTTACGGGGTGGCACGACGTCGACCTCACGGCTGAAGGTGTCGCTGAAGCGCAAGCCGCCGGGGTGCTACTTGCCAATGAGCCGGGCCTAGATCTTCGAGTTCTCCACACTTCGCTGCTCACCCGAGCAATTCGCACCGCCAACATCTCACTCGCTGCAGCAGAACGTTCTTGGTTGCCAGTTCGAAGAAGCTGGCGACTAAATGAGCGTCACTATGGTGACCTCACTGGCAAAGATAAAAAGGAAACTGCCGACAAGTTTGGAATGGAACAACTAAAGCTCTGGCGACGTTCCTACGACGTTCCACCACCACCACTTCCTGAAGGAGATCCACGCAGCAACGTTGGAGACCCTCGCTACCGTGATGTTCCTAAAGAAGCAATTCCAATGACTGAATGCTTGAAGGATGTTGTGGCACGTGTGGCTCCGTACTTCTCTGAAGTAATTGCAGAAGACCTTCGCAAAGAGGGAGTACTGGGTGGCGCAGTAATTGTTGTTGCGCACGGAAACTCACTGCGCGCCCTTCGAATGATTTTGCAAAACATTCCTGAGGACGAAATTGCGGAATTAGAAATTCCAACCGGGATCCCCTACCGCATCAAGTTCGACAACGAACTAAACATTCTCAGTGCCGGATACTTAGGTGATGCTGGCGCGGCGCAGGCGGCGGCCGAAGCCGTCGCCCGCCAAGCCGGCTAGCAACTACTACTTAACTGCGTCAGGACCGCGCTCGCCGGTACGGATTCGTACCACGTGCTCGATGTCTGAGATCCACACTTTTCCGTCACCGTGAATCTCTGTCTTGGCTGCGTCCACTATCGTGTCGCAAATCTTGTCAGCCGCTTCATCGGTGCAGGCAATTTCAATACGAATCTTGTCGACGAAGTCGAACTCGTATTCCTTACCGCGATAAATCTCAATGTGGCTTCCGGTACGACCGAATCCACGAACCTGTGAAACGGTCATGCCATTAACGCCAAGTGCCTTCACGGCAACCTTGACTTCATCGAGCTTGAACGGCTTTACAACTGCGGTAACTAATTTCATGTCAGGTCCTTACTTGTTGTCCGAGTGAGTGTGACTTGGTGTGAGCACAGGCTCACCAAATGTTGGTTCTGGGAATGCTTCTTCATCGTGGATTGCGAGGTCACCAATTGCTAATGTCTCATCTGATTCACGAAGTCCTCCAACGAGGAACTTAACAAGATAGAAGATCACTGCGGTGCCAACTGCGGTGTAACCAATGATCCATAGAGCGGCCAAGAACTGTTCCCAGAGCTGGTGGAATGAATGGGTGTAGAACCATCCGCCGACTGAGAACGAGCCGCTGCCCTTGTAGTGCGAACCGGTAACGCCGTATTGCACCATGCCGGGGTCAGCAACGATGCCGACCAGGAGCCCGCCGACGAGGCCGGCAATACCGTGCGTATAAATGACACCCATGGCGTCATCCACCTTGGAGAACGGACGAACGCGTGAGAGGTAGTTCCAACCAAGCCAGACAACGGAGGCGGAAACCAGACCAACGACTATGGCGCCCGTGCCGTTTACCCAACCCGCCGAAGGCGTGATAGCCACGAGTCCGCAGAGCATGCCGTTGATGGCACCAAGGAACGTGGGCTTCTTCTGCTTCGAAAAGCACATGTCCATGGTCAACCACGTCAGCACGCCAACGGCAGTGGCGACGTTGGTGTTGAGCACTGCTGAAGCCGCGTCAACGCCGGCGTAGAAGGGGTCACCACCGTTAAAGCCGTTCCATCCCAACCAGAGAATTCCCGCTCCTATGGCCACCATCATGAGGTTCGAAGGAAAGGCGTTCTCGCGGTCCTGCCAACGTCGTGGGCCAACAATTGCGGCTCCAACGAAGGCGGCGATGCCTGCGCTCAAGTGGATGACGTACCCGCCCGAGTAGTCAACAGCACCCTTTTGCGCAAAGAATCCGCCACCCCACAACAGTGCGGCGTTCACGCAGTAGATAAGGGTGATCCAAAGAGGCACAATCAACAGCCACGCCTTGAACTTGAGTCGACCAACGAGGCCGCCCAAGAACAGAAGTGGCGTAATTGCGGCGAATACAAATTGGAAGTATGCGAGCGTTGCCGTCGGGAAGTGGAACGGAATCAGGGTATTAGCTCCCGAGACCGCCTGCCCCTGTTCGGCACCGGCCGTTGACAGCGGAGTGAAGTGGCCAATGAAGCCGCTCCAGAACGAACCCGTTGGACCAAAGTGCGACAGTTGACCAAAGGCCATGTTGTAGCCCCACAGCATCCACACCACCAGCGTGATGGAGAACCCGGTGAACACCATGAGCATGGTGTTCACAATCCACTTCTTTCTGACTAGTCCTCCGTAGAGAACCGCAAGTCCGGGAAGGCTCATAAGCCCCACGAGCGTTGCAGAGATCATCTGCCATGTATTGTCCGCTGGATTGAGCCAATGCGGATACGGGATATTGGTCGCAAGTATTGACACGCCACTCCTTTTTCTCAGGAGAGGGCGACGCTGACCTCAGGTTTCTTGGTAACAGTCTGGCAACTGAGCATTTCTACTTAGTTATCAGTGTGTTTCAGAAGTGTTAACTCCCGAAATCTTTACAACCCGAGTGACTTTTCGAAAACCTGCGAAATGTCCATAACAGAGACTTCATCGCCCTTGCCATTCGCCTTAACTGCGTCATCGATCATGATCATGCAGAACGGACAGGCAGTAGAAACAATGTCGGCACCGGTGTCTAGAGCTTCATTGGTGCGTTCCATGTTGACGCGCTTTCCAATGTTTTCCTCCATCCACATACGTGCTCCACCAGCACCACAGCAGAATCCCTTTTCGCGGCAGCGTCCCATTTCAACTTGGCGAACACCAGGAATAGCGTCGAGAACGTTACGTGGCTCATCAAAGACACGGTTGTGTCGACCTAGGTAGCAAGGGTCGTGGTAGGTAACGGTTCCGGTGTACGCAACACCAGGCACCAGCTTGCCAATAGCAACCAGGTGGCTGAGTAGCTCTGCGTGGTGAATCATTTCGTAGTCACCGCCAAAACCTGGGTATTCATTCTTCATGGTGTTAAAGCAGTGAGGGCAGCTTGCCACGATCTTCTTGGCACCAACTTCGTTGAGTGTTGCGATGTTGGACTTGGCCATTTCTTGGAACAAGTACTCATTACCCATGCGACGTGCTGGGTCACCGGTGCATGATTCACGTGGACCAAGGATTCCGAAGGTCACGCCAGCACGGTGCAGCATTCGTGCGGTTGAAACAATTTGTTTACGACCACGCTCGTCGAGCGATCCGGCACATCCAACCCAGTAGAGATATTCAATCTCAGCAGGAATTGGACCATCGATGATTGGAACTTCGAAGTCGAGTTCAGCCAACCAGTCGGTGCGCTTAGAAGCACCAAGACCCCACGGGTCACCCTGGTTTTCCATGTTGCGAAGGAGTAGTCCGGCTTCAGTTGGGAAACGAGATTCCATCAGTACTTCGTAGCGTCGCATGTCAATGATTGCGTCAACGTGTTCAATGTCAACTGGGCACTGTTCCACGCATGAACCACAAGTTGTGCACGACCAGAGAACGTCTGGGTCAATAGTTGTAGGAACGAGGGTTGCAACGTCTCCGCCACCTTCACCAGAGAGAAGTCGGTCGGCTGAAGCGAACATGTTTTCACGAAGTCCCATGATGAGGAGCTTCGGACTTAGCGGCTTGCCCGTTGTCCACGCTGGGCATACTGACTGACAACGACCACATTCGGTGCACGTTGAGAAGTCGAGCATCTGCTTCCAGGTGAAGTCCTCCATTTTTCCAACACCGAACACTGTGTCTTCGGTGACATTTTCCATGTCCATGTCGGGGGTCTTGTCGAGTCCGCCAAGTCCGCGAGGGCGGCGTGAAACTCCAATGTTGATTGGAGCAAGGAAGATGTGCAAGTGCTTTGAGTACGAAACGAAAACCATGAATCCAGCAATCACACCAACGTTTGCGAGCAGAAACACAGCTTCAATAACGCTGTTAACGCCGGTGCCAAGTGGGGCTAGCCAGTGCGCAAGTGTCTGAGATGCGAACGCCCATGGCGATGCCATGAGCTGGTTCGACACAACGTCTGTAGGACTGGCCATACCTGCGCCTACGGTCCGTGGGAATGGGAAGTGCCCAGCATTAATTTGTCCAGCGCGGTACATCAGCAATGTAGCGATTACTAGGAAAATAAGACCTAGGACAATCCAAGCCGCTCCGAGGTGGCTTCCATAGAAACGTGATTCACGATCTTTTCGAGCTGGTGCGTTCTTGATTCGAATCACTGAGAACACAACAAGTGAAATCAGAACGGCCACCGAGAAGAAGTCTTCGGTGAATGCGAGCCAGTTGCTCTGGCCAATGAATGGAATGTGGAAGTCACGATTGAACAGTCCACCGTAGGCTTCGATAATTGTTGTGAAGAGGACAGTGAAGCCCCACATTGTGAAGAAGTGTGCAAGTCCAGGCACGGTCCACTTGAGCAGCTTCTTCTGTCCAGCAACTTCTACAACTTCTGCCTCAGTAACTTTGCGAAAGCCCTGCCAGCGACGTGGCGCTGGCTTACCACTTCGAATAAGTTTCGACAACCAGAAGAAGCGACGTCCCGCAACAGCGAAACAAAGTAGTGAGACTCCGAGCCCGATAATGATTCTTGCTAACACGCGATTTCCTCTTCTTTAGTTCTTTTTAAAATTCTCTGAGTAGCGACTGGCGGTTGGGCCACGTTGTCCCTTGTACTTCGATCCAAGGATTGACGAACCATACGGATTATCTGCAGGCGTTGTCATTTGGAAAAAACTAATTTGACCAATCTTCATTCCGGTATAAAGCGTGATTGGAAGGTTGGCAACATTCGAAAGTTCGAGTGTGATGTGGCCATCCCAGCCAGCATCGATAAAACCAGCTGTTGAGTGAATCACAAGTCCGAGACGACCAAGCGAGCTCTTGCCGTCAAGTCGGCCAACAAGGTCGTCAGGCAACATGATCCGCTCAGTTGTAGATCCGAGAAGAAATTCACCCGGGTGAAGAATCATTGGTGTGTCGAGTCCTACGTCAATGAGTTCAGTTAAATCTTCTTGGACTTCTTTGACGTCGATGACGCGCTGGGAGTGGTTGCGAAATACGCGGTAGTACTGGTCGATGTGCAGGTCTACTGAAGATGGCTGGATGCAGTCATCGCCCAGCGGATCAATGATGATTCGACCCGAAGCAAGAGCTTCTTTGATTGACCTGTCTGAGAGCACCATAACTATGGCAACGTTACTCTGAAGTAAACCGCCAGGCCACAATGTGCCTGAAAAAATAGGCAATTGCTTGGAGATTACGATGGTGACATGCGGGCGTAGTTCAGCGGCAGAACATCAGCTTCCCAAGCTGAGAACGCGAGTTCGATTCTCGTCGCCCGCTC
>Ga0214210_1000226_pt1 | contig 13098 bp, 10 predicted proteins | sample TroBogEpilimnion_31_FD_153048 | JGI IMG/M metagenome (GOLD analysis project Ga0214210, IMG submission 153048) | Freshwater microbial communities from Trout Bog Lake, WI - 03AUG2009 epilimnion | ecosystem: Environmental > Aquatic > Freshwater > Lake > Epilimnion/Euphotic zone | place: Trout Bog... | reverse complement strand
GGTGGCAGATAGATTGTCTTTAAAGAAGCGGTTGATTGCGCCGGGGATATGTCCTGCGACTGGATCTAAAGTTTCATTTTGACCATGAAAGCGATCGTTAGCGCGCGCATCCATCACAATACTTTTCTGAGTTTGCAAGTTCTCAGACACTGCATCAGCTAATACGAGACCAACATACGGCATGGCCTCAATCGCTTGACTTGCAGGACTTGGGTTACGGGGAATCGTTCCGATAGGGCCATTCCAGGCATCTAGCCCGCCATCCAGTACTCGCACATTGGCATGACCGGTCGCTTTGAGCATCCACCACAAACGGCTGGCATATACAGAGCCCTGTTTGTCATAAGCAACTACCAGGGTGTTGTTATCCATGCCGAGGCGTGTTTTTGTTTTCGCCCAAGCATCTGGAGTCGGTAATGGGTGTCGCCCATTCTTGCCGGTTTTTTCACCAGACAGATCTTGATCGAGGTCGACATAGATGGCGCCTGGAATGTGACTTTCTTCGTAGGCTTTTCTACCGGCAGATGTATCAGCCAAATCAAAGCGGCAGTCACACAGCAACACATTTTCACCACTGTTAATGATTTCTTCTAACTGGTTAGCAGTAATAAGAGGAGTCATGAAGTGACCTTTTGTGAATTAAATTAAACGCCTTGATAGTTCATGACACGACGATACCACTCGTGGAAATGCTGCATGCCGTCTTCCATTGGGCTTTGGTATGGACCAACTTCGTTGATGCCGCGAGCAAAGAGGGCGGCACGACCTGCATCCATGCGTTCGCCGATTTCATCATCCTCGATGCAGGTTTCCATGTAGGCGGCACGTTCAGCCTCAACAAACTCACGCTCGAATAGAGCAATCTCTTCTGGGTAATAAAACTCAACAATGTTGCGTGTTTTATTCGGACCAAGTGGATGCAAGGTAGAAACACAGAGCACGCCTGGGTACCACTCGACCATGACATTAGGGTAGTAGGTCAGCCAGATTGCCCCATGGCGTGGTGATTTTCCGCCAAATTGGCGCAACACGGCTTCATGCCAATTGCGATACACGGGTGATCCAGGTGTTGCTAGATCTTTATGAATGCCAACTGTTTGTACGCTATGCCAGTCGCCAAATTCCCAACGGAGGTCTTCGCAAGAAACAAACTTTCCTAAGCCAGGATGAAATGGAACGACATGGTAGTCCTCGAGGTAAACCTCGATAAATGTTTTCCAGTTGTAGTTGCAGTCGTGCACCTCAACGTGATCGAGCATATAGCCATCAAACTTGAGATCATCTGCAACACCCAGCTTGGCAAGATCGGTTCTCACATCACGCGGACCTTCAAATAACAGTCCTTGCCAGTTTTGCAATGGGGACTTGCCAAGATTGAGGCAGGGCTTGTCTTCAAAATGAGGGGCGCCTAAAAGATCGCCATTCAGATCGTAGGTCCAGCGATGCAGTGGACAAACAATATTTTCTGTTTTGCCGGAGCCATTGAGCATGAGTGCTTGGCGATGACGGCAAACATTTGATAAGAGTTCTACGCCGGCCTCATTGCGAACCAGAATGCGACCTTCATTTTCTGCGGCTAATGTGCGATAGGAGCCAATTTCGGGCACCATGAGATCGTGGCCGACATAGCCAGGCCCTTGCTTGAAAAGCAGTTCAATTTCGCGCTGATACAAATCAACGTCAAAATATGCCGAAACCGGCAGTTGTAGATTGGACGGCGCAAGCTTCTGCGCGGTAGCCAGATTAGTCATTCTCCCCACCCCCGAAAACGTCAGCCGAAGCTAAGCGGAATAACCAATCCAACCATCGACGAGTCGATATTGGAAAGGAAGGGATGAATTATACCCATCGAAAGGGCTTCTCGCTTTAATATATAGGGCTGTTTGTGCAAGAAATACAAAGGAAACGGGTCTATGCCAGCTAAAAAATCAGAGAGTCAAAAGCCTGCTCTTGAGGCCCAAATTGATCCCAAATTGCGCTATGAAGAGGCAGTTAAAGAGCTTGAGAAGTTAATTTCTGACATGGAGTCTGGAAAGTTCTCTCTAGAAGAAACCCTTTTGGCCTACCAACGTGGCGCTGCACTACTCAAACATTGTCAGGGCGTGCTTTCTCAGGTTGAGCAACAAGTGCGTGTATTTGAGGCCTAATGACTTCAGTTTTTCAATTTCAGGAGTGGCTTAGTGCGCACTCCACACGTACCGAGTCTGCATTAGAGTCTCTGCTTGATTCAGATCAAACGACGCCTAAGCGATTGCATGAGGCAATGCGTTATGCGGCTCAAGGTGGCGGCAAACGTATTCGTCCTTTATTAGTTTATGCAGCGGGCTCACTAGGTGACGCCAAAGCCGAGGCATTAGACGCAGCCGCAGTTGCGATTGAATGTATCCATGCTTACTCATTGGTGCATGACGACTTGCCTTGCATGGATGACGATGATTTGCGCCGAGGACGGCCTACCGTTCATAAGGCCTACGACGAAGCCACTGCTTTGTTGGTTGGCGATGCCTTGCAAACGCGCGCCTTTGAAATTTTGGCAAACGCACAGTGCGAGGTTGACGTTCGTTTGTTCATGATGAGTAGCTTGGCTGCGGCATCCGGTTCGCGCGGTATGGCCGGTGGTCAAGCAATTGATTTGGATAGCGTTGGCAAGAAATTAGATCTTGCTGGTCTGAAGCAAATGCATGCCATGAAAACAGGTGCGCTGTTATCTTGCGCTGTGCAATTGGGCGGTATTGCCGCTCACTTGAACCCTACCCAAATGACTTGCCTGAAAAATTATTCTCAGGCCCTTGGCCTGGCCTTTCAGATTGTTGATGACGTTCTAGACGCTACGGCAGATAGTCAAACCCTCGGAAAGACGGCTGGTAAGGATGCCGCCAACGATAAGCCTACCTACGTAACCTTGATGGGTTTAGACTATGCACAGAAGCAGGCAAAGCAATTGCAAGCAGAGGCGATTGCCAGTCTGGAGATTTTTGGCAGCAAAGCGCAAGCCCTACAAGATTTAGCTCTGTTAGTAGTCAGTAGAGGCAAATAGGTTTGACCTTAGATTCGATGACTTTAGATTCCATACAATCCCCCGCCGATTTAAAAAAGCTTTCCCGTGAAGAGTTGCCAGCATTGGCCGCTGAATTGCGCCAGTTTGTTTTAGATTCTGTTTCTAAAACAGGTGGCCACCTTTCCTCTAATTTGGGCACGGTGGAATTATCAATTGCTTTGCATTACGTTTTTGATACGCCAAACGATCGGATCGTTTGGGATGTGGGTCATCAGAGTTACCCCCATAAGATTTTGACTGGCCGCCGTGAGCGCATGAGCACTCTGCGCCAGCTCAACGGTTTATCGGGTTTCCCGCGTCGTACTGAAAGTGAATACGATGCTTTCGGGACGGGCCATTCATCTACCAGCATTTCTGCGGCGATGGGGATGGCAAGAGCATTCCAGACTAAAGGCGAAAAACAAGTAGCTGTTGCTGTGATTGGTGATAGCGCCATGACCGGCGGCATGGCTTTTGAGGCGATGAATAACGCAGGCGTGTATGACGACTTGCCGCTCGTGGTGATATTGAACGATAACGATATGTCCATCTCGCCAGCGGTAGGTGCATTGAATCGACACCTCGCGCGCTTGCTTAGTGGCAATATTTATTCGGCAACCAAAAAAGGTATTGATAGCGTTTTGTCTATCGCACCTCCTTTACGAGAGTTTGCTAAACGCTTAGAGGATCACGCTAAAGGCATGGTTTCGCCATCGACCATTTTTCAAGAGTTTGGTTTTAATTACTTCGGTCCTATTGATGGCCATGATCTTGCGGCTTTGATTCCGATGTTGCAAAACGTCCGTCGCCTTGCGCTTGAAGGGCGTGGTCCGCAGTTTCTGCATGTGGTGACCCGTAAAGGCCAGGGCTATGAATTAGCCGAAGCCAATCCTGTGCTCTATCACGGTCCAAGCAAGTTCAACCCAGAAGAGGGTGTGAAGAAGCCTGATATCCCACCCAAGAAAACCTTCACGCAAGTATTTGGTGAATGGTTGTGCGATATGGCGCATGCTGATCCACTATTGGTTGGTATTACGCCAGCAATGAGTGAAGGCTCTGGCTTAGTCGAGTTTGAAAAGAATTTTCCGAAGCGGTATTACGACGTGGGCATTGCTGAGCAACATGCGGTGACCTTTGCTGCTGGTATGGCATGTGAGGGTATGAAACCAGTGGTGGCAATCTATTCCACTTTTTTACAGCGTGCATACGATCAATTGATTCATGATGTAGCGATTCAGGATTTGCCAGTGTTATTTGCATTAGATCGCGCCGGCTTAGTCGGTGCAGATGGTGCGACTCATGCTGGCGTGTATGACATCCCATTTTTACGCTGCATTCCCAATATGTTGGTGATGACTCCTGCTGATGAAGCAGAGTGTCGAGATTTGTTAACGACTGCCTTCCATCAATCGCATCCGAGCGCAGTACGTTACCCCCGTGGTGCGGGTGTTGGCACAATCCCCTCTAAAGAGCTGCGCACACTTCCTTTTGGTAAAGGTGAGTTGCGTCGCAAATCAACGGCAGCTATTGGTAGTCGCGTAGCCATATTGGCATTTGGTACTTTGCTATACCCAGCACTAGAAGTTGCTGAGCGCTTAGACGCAACGGTTGCCAATATGCGTTTTGTAAAACCATTGGATGTGGATCTCATTAAATCCTTAGCGAGTGACCATGATTATTTCGTCACGGTTGAAGATGGCGCGATTCAAGGTGGGGCGGGTAGTGCTTGCCTAGAAGCACTCTCAGCAATGGGGATTAATAAGCCTTTATTGCAACTGGGTATTCCCGATGAATTTATCGAGCATGGTGACTACAAATTGCTTATGGCCAAGTGTGGCCTGGATGTAGAAGGTATTCACCAGTCCATTACACGGCGTTTTCCAGCAATCTTGAACATTAATTCAGCATTCGTAGGCAAATAAGCTGGTTTTGCCGGAAAATAGAGCCATGAACGATATGAATGCATCTTTTCTCAAACCTAGCGTGATGGCCGATGTGCAATCCACTCGGGATGAGCGTGCCTTGCCGATTGAGCAAGTAGGCATTCGTGGGGTGCGCCATCCGCTCACCATTCGTACCAAGACTGGTAGCTTTCCATCAGTGGGTAATTTTGAGATGGATGTTGCATTGCCTGCGCATATCAAGGGAACGCACATGTCGCGTTTCATGGCGATCTTGCAACAACAAGATGAGCCAATCGATAGCACCTCTGTAGTTTCTATGGTTCGCGAAATGTTGCCGCTCTTGGACGCCACTGAAGGTCGTGTGCAATTTACTTATACCCATTTCGTCAAAAAAGCAGCGCCGGTCTCAGGCGTTGAAAGTTTGATGGATTACGAAGTTACTTGGATGTCCAAGGGTAAGAAAAATGCCACTGGTTCAATCGATGTTGAATTGAACTTGCGCGCTGTAGTGCCGGTAATGAGCTTGTGCCCTTGCTCAAAAGAGATTTCAGATTTTGGTGCGCACAATCAACGCTCGCATGTGACGATGACAGTGGCACTGGATCCAAAAACCAAAATGACAGTTGAAGATTTGGTGACTGCTGCTGAGAGTGAAGCTTCAAGCGAGTTGTGGGGTTTGCTCAAGCGCCCAGATGAGAAGTGGGTTACCGAACGTTCTTACAGCAATCCAAAATTTGTTGAAGACTTGGTACGTGATGTTGCTGGTCAGCTCAAGGCTGACGAACGCATCCTGTCATTTGTGGTTGAGGCTGAGAACTTTGAGTCGATTCATAATCACAGCGCTTTTGCCAAGATCAGCCTGACAAAATAACGAGTGAAGTCCTACCTCTGAGATTTAAACGAGGTTATTGCTCTGCAAGTCCCAGCGGGGCTTGATATCAAATGCACCCGATGTAGTTGAGCCATTGTTGGGGGCAAGTAAACGCAGTGCTCCAGCAAAGGCAATCATCACCCCGTTATCGGTACACAGATCTAGTGGTGGGTAGTGCACTTCAAAACCATTTTTAGTCGCTTTCTCATTCAGCGCTGCGCGCAACTGCAAGTTCGCGCCGACACCACCAGCAAGTACTAAATCCTTACAGCCTGTTTGCTTGAGCGCTCTTTCGGATTTGCTAACTAATACTGCAACCAAGGATTCTACGAAGGCCCTTGCCAGGTCAGCATGAAATTGCGCCACTTCAGTTGCGTCGGTAATATTTTTTTCTGGAAACTTTTTCACTTGGTTCAGAACTGCTGTCTTTAATCCAGAGAATGAAAAATCGAGATCACCGGAATGCAGCATTGGCTTAGGCAGATCAAATTGACCAGGCCGCCCTTTTTCTGCCAGTTTAGAAATCGCTGCACCACCTGGGTAATCCAAGCCTAATAGCTTCGCTGTTTTATCAAATGCTTCTCCCGCGGCATCGTCTAGCGTTTCACCAAGGAGCTCATAACGACCAACCCCACTGACTTTCATTAACTGGGTATGGCCACCTGAAACCAGTAAGGCAATAAACGGAAATTGCGGCGCTGTTTCCCCTAAAAGCGGGGATAGTAGGTGCCCCTCAAGGTGATGGACCCCAATGGAGGGAAGGTTTAGGCCTTGGGCAAGGGATTTAGCAAAGGCACTGCCCACTAGGAGGGCCCCAGCGAGGCCAGGGCCTTGGGTATAGGCCACCGCATCAATATCCTTGAGTGCCAGTCCAGACTGGGCTAAAGACTCGTCTAAAAGGGGTAAAACCCGGCGAATATGGTCTCTAGAAGCCAATTCCGGTACAACGCCCCCATATTCACGGTGCATAGCAATCTGCGAGTACAGGGCCTGCCCCAGAATGCCTAGGGAAGCGGGTTGTGCACTCTCCCAGGGCATGGTGTTGTATAAAGCCACCCCGGTCTCGTCACAAGAAGTTTCTATACCTAAAACAATCATTTTTCGCTTAGCCGTGATAGAATCCGTGATTCAGTAATTTTCCAGCATAAACGAGTTAAACAAGTATGACTACAGTACGCCTCCGTGAGAACGAACCTTTTGAAGTGGCATTACGCCGTTTCAAGCGCACCATTGAAAAAAATGGCCTTTTGACCGACTTGCGTGCTCGCGAGTTCTATGAAAAGCCAACTGCTGAGCGCAAGCGCAAAAAAGCAGCAGCTGCAAAACGCCATTACAAGCGTATTCGCAGTCAGATGTTGCCTAAAAAGCTTTACTAATCGCATTTAAAAGCTCTCTTCACCGAGAAGCTTTGAAACCCGCTGACGGTGAAACGCAGCGGGTTTTTGCTTTTTCAGCGCCCGAGTAATAATCGTTAGAAAATCAATGTAAGAATCCATTCAGGGTATTCAGTACAACAGGAAACATGACATGAGTCTCAAAGACCAAATTACCGAAGATATGAAAAACGCTATGCGTGCAAAAGACGTTGCACGTTTAGGGGCCATCCGTCTTTTATTGGCTGCCATTAAGCAACGTGAAGTAGATGAGCGCATCGTGGTCGATGATGCTGGCGTCATAGCGACTGTAGAAAAAATGATGAAGCAGCGCAAAGATTCAATCTCTCAGTTTGAAAAAGCTGGGCGCGATGATTTGGTTGCAATAGAAGCTGGCGAAATGGCCATCTTGCAAGCGTATTTGCCTGCGCAATTGTCAGATACTGAGGTTGAAGCTGCAGTAGCTGCGGCGGTGAGCGCCACTGGTGCGGCTGGTCCTCAAGACATGGGAAAAGTCATTGGTGCCCTCAAGGCGCAATTGGCTGGTAAGGCGGACATGGGAAAAGTTTCTGCCTTGGTGAAAGCTGCTCTGGCGAAGTGAGCCACTCAGTTCAGCACTAATGGCACTCATCCCTCAATCCTTCATTGCCGATCTTTTAAATCGGATTGACATCGTTGATGTGGTTGGGGAGCACGTAAAGCTAAAAAAAGCGGGTGCAAACTATCAAGGTCTGTGCCCGTTTCATTCTGAAAAATCCCCTTCATTTTCTGTTTCACCCACCAAGCAGTTTTATCACTGCTTTGGTTGCGGAGCGCATGGCTCAGCCATTAGTTTTGCGATGGAGTATTCGGGGTTGGGTTATGTAGATGCGATTGAAGATTTAGCGCGTTCAGCTGGACTTACTGTGCCACGTGAGGAGCGTACCGCTCAAGACGTAGCAAGACAGCAACAAGCGATGGCTCTGAGCGAAGTCATGAGTGCGGCATCTGATTGGTATCGCGCACAACTCAAAGTGGCGCCACGTGCAGTGGAATATTTAAAAGGTCGTGGCCTTACCGGAGAAATTGCCAAGCGTTATTCCTTAGGTTATGCACCAGATGGTTGGCAAGGCCTCGAAGCAGTATTTGGTACTTACGCTAATGATGAAGTGGCTAAAACATTATTAGAGGGTGGCTTACTCATTCAGAGTGAGCAGAGCGAGGGCAATCAAACTGCAAGACGTTACGATCGCTTTCGTGATCGGATTATGTTTCCGATTCGTAATCCCAAAGGTCAGGTGATTGGTTTTGGTGGGCGCATCTTGGATCAAGGCGAGCCGAAGTATTTAAATTCCCCTGAGACGCCACTCTTCTCTAAGGGCAATACGCTCTATGGATTATTTGAGGCAAGACAGGCCATTCGTGCACAAGAATATGTCTTGGTGTGCGAAGGTTATATGGATGTAGTGGCGCTTGCGCAATTGGGTTTCCCGAATGCCGTAGCTACTTTAGGTACTGCATGTACCGCTAATCATGTGCGTATGCTCTTGCGCCAAACCGATCGCGTGGTCTTTTCGTTTGATGGTGATTCTGCAGGGCAACGTGCAGCGCAGAGAGCGCTAGAAGCTTGCTTGCCCTTGATGTCTGACGATAAAGAAATTCGTTTCTTATTCTTACCGACTGAACATGACCCGGATAGTTATGTTCGTGCCTATGGTGCCCCTGCTTTTGAAAAAGTCATTAAAGAGGCGATGTCAATCTCGAGCTTCTTCTTCAAGATTGCTAGCGAAGGGCATGAACTCACCACGCCAGAGGGTAGGGCGCAAACGCATCATGCGGCTAAACCTTTGTTGCTCTCCATGGCGCCGATCGCTTTGCGTACACAAATATTGCGCGAGCTGGCGATCAGAACAAACTCAACACCTGCAGAGTTAGAGGCTTTTTGTGGTTTAACAGTAGCACCTGCTCCTGTACAAACTGGATCGTATTCTGCAAGCCCAACGCGTGCTCCTGGCTTTACGAATACCAACACTGGCAATAGAGCGCAAGGCGCACCATGGCAAGCTTCAAAGGGATCTTCCAAAAGAGTCGTTGCACAAAACATTGCTCCCCCTCAAGCGCCCACGGATTTGGCTGTACAAATTTTGCGGGTATTAATTCAGTTTCCGCATTTGGGTAAGGCTTTAGGCCCCAATAAACGCGACTTAGCTTTGCAGGCATCTGAACAACGCTCTACTAAGACGCTCACATTGATGCAAGATTTATTGGCGCAATGCGATCAAGTCGAGCTAGTACCTGGTGAAGGTGAAAAGCCCGCTATGGTCGGGGCGGGTGCTTTTGCCATGTTCCAAGAGCAACTGTCTCGTAGCGAATTGGCGCCGATGTACGAAGCGCTCAGAAAGCGGGTCATGGGGTCTGATTTAGATCTAGAGGGTGCTGAGGCTGATTTAGATGGCGCCTTTAAAAAGCTCGAGTTAACCCATCTCAAGCTAGAGATGACTCAGATTGCCCAAAAGCTTGCCGCAAACACGGCAACCGACCAAGATCGGGCTAGATATCGTGAGTTAGGCGAGAGGCTGAAGTTCTCGTAAGAAATAACGGATTTCACCCTAGAAATCAGAGAAATTAACCCCATATTTTTACAATAAGTAGGGGTAAAAAAGTCACAATCGACTATAATCCTCTGTTCCCAAGAAAAAAACGATTTAATTCAGTCACTTGCGCTTTATTTTGATGAAATTTTGGGCAAGTGGACAACGTGGCTGTACTTAATCAGTCGATATCAATCAACAGTAATGTGAGTAAGTGCTAATAAATGCCTAATATCAAGAAAAAACCAGCCGCTAAAACAACTCCAAAAGCAAAAGCTCCGGCAAAACCTGCAGCCAAAGCAAAGACGCCTGCTAAGCCAGTTGCTAAAGCAAAAGCTTCAGCAAAACCGGTAGCCAAGGCAAAGACTCCAGCCAAGCCGGTTAAAGCCCCAGCAAAACCTGCAACCAAAGCAAAGACGCCTGCTAAGCCAGTCGCCAAAGCAAAGGCCCCAGCAAAACCTGCAGCTAAGCCAGTCGCTAAGGCAAAGGCTCCAGCAAAACCTGCAGCTAAGCCAGCCGCTAAAGCAAAGACTCCAGCCAAACCAGTAAAGGCTGTTGCAAAGCCGGTAGCAAAGACTCCGGCCAAAGCTCCTAAACCAGTCGCAAAAGTTGAGCCTGCTAAAAAAGGAAAAGCAGTTGTTGTTAAGGCTGTACCAGCAAAAGCTGTGAAGGCCGAGCCAAAAGCAGAAGCTAAGGGGAAAAAAGTAAAAGCACCAGAAGTTGAGGGCGCTGCTGAAGTTGTTGGTGAAGAGAAAAAAGTTCGCGGTCGTAAAGCCAAGGCTGACGCCCCGGTTGAGGGCGCAGAGCCAGTCTTAACCGACCGTCAAAAGGCGCGTGAGCGTAAGGCAAAAGAAAAAGCGCTTTTAAAAGAATTCGCAGCACAACAGTTGGGCTCTGAAGCACAGCAAGAGTTGCGTCGTACACGTCTGAAGACCCTGATTAAGATGGGTAAGTCCAAGGGTTACTTAACCCATGGTGAGATGAATGACGTGATGTCTGATGAGTTGTCTGATGCCGACGCATTGGAAACTTTGATTAGCCTTTTAAACGACATCAACATTACTGTTTATGAGCAAGCCCCTGATGCTGAAACCCTCTTATTGAATGAGAATGGTTCTGCAGCAACTACAGAAGAAGAAGCTGAAGAAGAAGCGGAAGCTGCTTTATCAACGGTTGATTCAGAGTTTGGTCGTACAACCGATCCAGTCCGCATGTATATGCGTGAGATGGGTACGGTTGATTTGCTGACTCGCGAAGGCGAGATCGTGATTGCCAAGAAGATTGAGGCTGGCCTCAAAGACATGGTGATGGCGCTAGCTGCTTGCCCAGTCACCATTGGCGAAATTTTGATCAACGTCGATAAGATCATTAGCGGTGAAATCGAGATCGATCAATTCGTAGACGGATTGGTAGATCCAAATGCTGAAGATATTAAGCTTGGACCAGAAGAGCCAGAAGTTGATCCGGATGCCGAAGAGGGCGAAGATGTTGGTGAAGACGAAGGCGGCGGTGGCGGCGGTGCGGCTACAGCGAATGCAAAACAGCTTGAAGAGTTAAAGCAGATTTCCCTAGAGAAATTTGCAATTGTTCGTACTCAGGCCGATAAGATGCGTCGCGCATTTGATAAAGAGGGTTATAACTGCCCAGCGTATATCAAGGCGCAAGATCTCATCCGCGGTGAGTTGCTTGGTTTCCGTTTGACTGCGAAGAGTGTTGAGAAGTTGTGTGACACCATGCGATCACAAGTGGATCAAGTTTGGAAGTTAGAGCGCGGCATTGTTAGCTTATTAGTAGACAAGGTTGGCGTAAATCGTGGGGATGTCTTGAAAGACTTCCCTAAGATGTCCATGAATCTGACTTGGACTGATAAGTTGCTAAAAGAGAACAAGCCATATACCGCACTCTTGCAACGTAACGTTCCTGCTGTTCAAGAACTTCAACAGAAGTTAATTGATATTCAAACCCGTGTTGTTATTCCACTTCCAGAATTAAAAGAAGTGAACAAACGCATGACTGCCGGTGAGAAGCGTGCACGTGAAGCAAAGCGCGAGATGACTGTAGCCAACTTACGTTTGGTGATCTCGATTGCTAAGAAATACACCAACCGTGGTTTGCAGTTCTTAGATTTGATTCAAGAAGGAAACATCGGTTTGATGAAGGCGGTAGATAAGTTTGAATACCGTCGTGGTTATAAGTTCTCCACCTATGCAACTTGGTGGATTCGTCAGGCGATTACACGTTCTATCGCTGACCAAGCCCGTACGATCCGTATCCCAGTTCACATGATTGAAACGATCAATAAGATGAACCGTATCAGCCGTCAAATCTTGCAAGAAACTGGTCATGAGCCAGATGCTGCAACTTTGGCGCTGAAGATGGAGATTCCTGAAGACAAGATTCGTAAGATTATGAAGATTGCTAAAGAACCTATCTCCATGGAAACACCAATCGGCGACGATGAAGATTCTCATTTAGGTGACTTCATTGAGGATGGCAATACCTTGGCTCCAGCTGAAGCCGCATTGCATGAATCTATGCGCGATGTGGTGAAGGATGTTCTGGATTCATTAACACCACGCGAAGCAAAAGTATTACGTATGCGTTTCGGTGTTGAGATGAGTACAGATCACACGCTCGAAGAAGTTGGTAAGCAGTTTGACGTGACGCGTGAGCGTATTCGTCAGATAGAAGCTAAGGCCCTGAGAAAAATGCGTCATCCAAGCCGCAGCGACAAACTCAAGACTTTCCTCGAAGAGGATTGAACCAAAGACTAACGGGCCTATAGCTCAGTTGGTTAGAGCAGAGGACTCATAAGAAAGAAGCCCTAGGAGTCTTGTAACAAAGACCTCTGTAGATTCAAGAGGTTAGTGGTGAATTAGGCGGTATAAATTCACTACACACCGACTGCACACCAGGGCATTTTTCGTGGTGTGTAGTAAATGCGGTTTTGCAGTAAAAAACATCTGTAAAGGTGTGTAGTAAAAGTAAAGTTTTAGGGCCTATAGCTCAGTTGGTTAGAGCAGAGGACTCATAGCGAAAGTTGTGCCTTATGCGTGGAAACTGCATAAGGGATGGTGTCAAATTCGGAGAAAGCTAAATGCAGCCAAAAGCTGCACAAGCTAACGCCGAGCGAAGCTTAGTAGAAATACTTTGAACGTGTAGAGACTAGACGGCACCCATCTAAGTTGAGCAATCAATATGATGAAGGCATAGTCCAGGGAGTAGTGAAAGCTACACAAACCGGAATCCTTTGGTCCCAGGTTCAAGTCCTGGTGGGCCCACCAATGAAATCAGGTACGTACCGGACACATGCTTTACGTCCGGTACCGACCACATGGTTTAC
>Ga0214210_1000209_pt1 | contig 14050 bp, 9 predicted proteins | sample TroBogEpilimnion_31_FD_153048 | JGI IMG/M metagenome (GOLD analysis project Ga0214210, IMG submission 153048) | Freshwater microbial communities from Trout Bog Lake, WI - 03AUG2009 epilimnion | ecosystem: Environmental > Aquatic > Freshwater > Lake > Epilimnion/Euphotic zone | place: Trout Bog... | reverse complement strand
AATACTTGGCATCTGCTATGGCCTTCAGGCTATCGCAAAGCATTTCGGAGGGGAAGTTGCCAGCTCTTTGAAACACGAATTCGGACGAGCTAAAATTATTGTGACCCGAGACGCAGATCATGAAAGCCTGCTCTTCCGCGACATTCCGGACTCCGACGTCTGGATGAGCCACGGGGACAAGGTGACCAGGCTTCCCGAAGGATTCAGGATAACAGCAAGCAGTGGAAACTCGGAAATGTGCGCTCTTGAAAGCTACGGCAAAAAAGCTGCTCTGAAAGTGTATGGACTGCAGTTTCACCCGGAAGTTCAGCATACCCTTTATGGAAAACAGCTTCTCTCGAACTTTCTTATCACTATTGCGGGCATCAAGCCAGACTGGTCATCAAAAAGCTTTATCGAGCACCAGATCGAAGAGATCGGGCGCAAAGCAGGCAATGATACGGTTATATGCGGCATTAGCGGCGGTGTCGATTCAACCGTTGCTGCTGTGATGGTCAGCCGGGCCATCGGCAAGCAACTGCACTGTGTTTTTGTCGATAACGGCCTTCTGAGAAAAAATGAAGCAGAAAAAGTAATGAGCTTCCTCAAACCCCTTGGCCTCAAGGTAACTCTTGCCGATGCATCCGACCTCTTTTTAAAGCGGTTGAAAAATGTTGCCGCTCCTGAAAAGAAACGCAAAATCATTGGAAGAACTTTTATACAGATATTTGAAGAACACATGCTCCAGGAAAAATTTCTGGTGCAGGGCACGCTCTATCCTGACGTTATTGAAAGCGTCAGCGTCAAAGGCCCATCGGAAACCATCAAGTCACACCATAATGTTGGCGGATTGCCGAAGCGCATGAAGCTCAAGCTTATCGAACCGCTCCGCGAGCTGTTCAAGGATGAGGTACGCTCCGTAGGGCGTGAACTCGGCATTGCCGAAGATATCCTGATGCGCCACCCCTTTCCAGGCCCCGGTCTTGCCGTGAGAGTCCTTGGTTCAGTCAACAAAGAGAGGCTTGATATACTTCGTGAGGCAGACGAAATCTACATTGAAGAGCTGAAATCAAGCGGACTCTACCAACAGGTATGGCAGGCCTTTGCCGTCCTGCTGCCTGTTCAATCGGTTGGCGTCATGGGTGATAAACGTACCTATGAAAATGTTCTTGCCCTGAGAGCTGTTGAGTCAACGGACGGAATGACTGCGGACTGGGCCCAGCTTCCGCATGATTTTCTTGCCCGTGTTTCAAACCGCATCATCAATGAGGTTCGCGGCATCAACCGGGTGGCCTATGATATTTCGTCAAAGCCACCGGCCACAATTGAGTGGGAGTGATGGTCGTTTTTTATCTATTTTTTTATAGACTTATAGTTATTTTTTTTCTTCCAAGCAACATCCAAGACCCTTGATTTTCAAGGGTCTTTATCATTCTTCTTCTAATTTTTTTTACTAACTACCGACATTATTGAAATACACAACTACCCTAAAGAACAGCAAGTGCTTTCAAATCAGCAAAAGATTTTTCGGGGAAAAGACACTATCCACACTACAATCAAACATTAATGGGGGAAATCATCACGGCATCGTGAGATGAAAGTTCTGATAGTGCCAGAAATCCAGAAACCCTTCATCTTCACGGCATCATTTCTCTACCTACAGAAATGAATAAGCTGAATGTATGAGCATTTGACCATTATGCCAATAACAAATGGAAGAAGATGTACAAAAAAAATCATTTTTAATAACGAAGCAAGCACCTGCAATTAGAAATGATAAGCTACTCCTACATCGTCATCCTGACTGCAGATGTGAAAGGCCTTGATCATAGAGAACTCAAGAACCTCATCCATTGCTAAACAACAAAACGGACAAAACCATCCATCCTCAGACAAGACAAATACACCTGTATCTGCTTCAACTAAATATTGTTATACAAACAACCTTTATCTAAATCTACGTTGCGATTTTTATCTTCGCAAAATATTATATACGTATCATTTTAATAACCTTTGTCTATCATTAACATTGATATTTCGCTAGATCGTATTTAAACGGATTGGGCACAATATACGTCTTAATAACTTCTAATTTTTTAGAAGTTGATTTTCCCTCTAAATACTATCGAAAATTTTTAAAGTTGAGCAAGTTAAAAAGACCGTTCTACTCTGACAATAATAATCATATCTGGTTTCTTATCAGCCTTGGTCAAATCTGTAGGTAAATCTCTGAATTTGTTATCCCAGTGTCCGACATAGTGAACCTCTTTAAATGTGGCATTAAAATACTGTCTTAAACTACCCGTGAATGAGTCGCCGACAACCCAAATATACTTATTTGAAAGTGGGTTCTGATTGGTCACAATAGTAGCCGCTCCAAACGCTGTTTTTTGCTCATCTTGAATTTCTTTTTCTGTCCACACTGGTTTATTTTTCCAAACTACATCCCAGTTGTCCTCTGCATGTAGTGGGAAATCTTTTAATTTAGAGATCCCAATAAGGTCACCACTATGGGTAGAACCGTGTCGAAATTCAACTTGTGGAACAGGCAATCCAAAAAGCTTTGAAAAGCCTGAATAGGCTAAGAAGGCACCTTTGTTATTCCAGTGGGTGTTTGTCATCCAATAAAGAATTCCCTCAGTTTTTTTGAGGCGAAGAAAATCATCCATCGGATTGTAAACAGTAAGATTTTGGATATCTTTTAGATTGTCCAAAAAGAAACTACTGTATTTTTTTGTTGATGGTATGAGTTTATCTGGCAAATATTCTGGGTAGATATTTGATTTATTGGGACCAACAATCAAAACAACTTTAGTGTTTGATTGAGCCGCTGTTTTAGCAATTTTTGAGAATATTTCTTTGGTGGATTCTATTTCGCTCTTGGTAGGAACAATAGCAAGTTTTAGTTTTGCCACAGTATTGCCGTAGGCATTACCTAGAAATAACCAGTCATCCTTTCCTCTATACCAAGACAACGAAAAGCCGAATGCGTGTTCAAAACCTTTCCTCTTAATGGCTAATTTTTCATATCTATGTGATTGAGAAAAATCGGTTTTATTAACAACGTAACCAGAAACCCCAATTACAAATACTAAACCGCAAAGTATAGCGACCTTTAAACCAATTCTTTTATTTCCAAACCTAAACGGTTTTTCAATAACTTGAACTGTGAACCACGAAAGCAAAACTGAAACAAAAACTGCGATCAATTTAAATCTTATGGTGGGAACTTCGTTGTAAATAATTCGTCCGAAAGAAAGAATTGGCCAATGCCACAAGTACAGAGGAAAACTGATTAATCCAAACCAAATGGCAATCTTATTAGACAAGATTGTGCGATTAATCCAAGTCTTAGTACCTGCCGTAATGATTAGTACAGAACCTAAGACGGGCACTAATGCCAACTTACCTGGAAAGCTTAATTCCTTATTAATTTGCCAAAATCCGTAAGATAGTAACAGTAAACCAAAAAAAGATAGGACATTAGATAAAGTATTGCCATCTGCTTCTTGTTTTTCTCTATAAATAATAAAAATAAGGTAGCCATCAATCTTATTTCTAAGATTGGTATAAGCGTCTTTCTTGTAAAGAGTAACCCAAGCCAATAAGCTCCCACTTAACAACTCCCAAAAACGTGTTTCTGGTGAATAAAAAGTAGCAACTACGTCTTGCTTAATTCCCTTAATGTTGAGGACAAATGAAGCAATACAAACAAGAACAGTGATTGTTAAAATATTAAAATTGCGCTTCCAAGCAAACCATAACAAAAACGGCCAAACGATATAAAACTGCTCTTCTATACCTAAACTCCACAAATGTAGTAATGGCTTAGTATCTGAGACATTATCAAAATAACCAGACTCATTCCAAAACACAATGTTAGATATAAAACCAGCACCAGCAGCAACGTGTTTACCTAACTGGTTATACTCATCAGCAAGTAAAGCGAACCAACCAAAAACTAAACAAGCGATTAATACAATAATAAGAGCAGGAAAGATACGCTTAATACGGCGAGCATAAAATTCAGAAAAACTAAAAGTTTCTTTATCTAAGTTTTCAAAAATAACCGTAGATATTAAATATCCAGAAATTACAAAAAATACATCTACACCAATAAATCCACCCTTAAACCAACTTGGAAATGCGTGGAAAGCAACAACAGCAAGAACAGCAATAGCCCTTAATCCGTCAATATCTGGACGATACTTTGGATGTGTAAGATGAGATTGGGAAGATGACATTTGAAGTAACGTTACGGAGACTGTATTCAGTGAACAATGAAGGAATTTTAATTATATGTCAAAGTATTAGAAACTTATGTAATCAGCAACAATTGATCAAGCAGAATCGTCAACTTTAACTTTACCCAACCCATTATATAATACAGATAGATTGTATAACGAGTTACCCTAATCCCATATAAAACAATCACTTATTCAAGGTCGATTTCCATGCCCAGTCAAACTCATTATATTAAATTGATTATAAAGATTTCAGAATCAGTTAAGAAAGCAAAATGGGCATTGGCAAGCAAGCAAAGGTTCTGACAAAAAGCCAGATTAACATCATGGGAGAATACCTTCCTTCTCATCAGAACAGAAAAAGAAACCTTGTCATCTTTCTTCTCTCCACGAGAGCAGGTTTAAGAGCAAAAGAGCATTGCCTCTCTAAAATGGAATATGCTACTGACTTCAGATGGAACTCTGTCGTAAGATGCACATTTAGATGCTGGCAGGACACTCATCTCTTCAGACAACACATAGGTATATTGGCGAGAACAAGGATGCCAAGAGAAAGGTTGTGGATTTAGTCTAAAAATAATCCTTACAACATTATATTGATGAGAAGATGCATGAAAAAGAGAGAGTTATGGGTTGATTTTTGGTCACAAATTGATTAATTATTTCGAAAATAACTCGTCATCACACTTCACAATAACTTCCAAAAAATTGTTAAGTTATCCTATATTAGCAGCTTATAATCGCGACTATCATTGAGTAGGAGTAATGACTGTCGCCGACTTGCTCAACTTTAAGGCGAGTCGGCAGATCAGCCTCCTGAAAATCGAGGATTATCTCTTTCAATATTTCTATTATGCTCTTTGATCTGTATTGATTTTTTTCCGGATAACAGATTAACTGGTAATATTTATTACCGGTTATATGAAACTAAAGCTTGCTTGCTCTCCGTGATGAAAAAAGCTTCCTGGATACAGATCCACCGGTTTACAATGGTACATGCAGAGAAACGCAATTTTTGAGCATTATGAATAAATATTTAAATTTCATCTGAAAATATGAGCTGGTCTGAAAATTCTGAAACAGTAACTATCAATGCAACTGACAATTACATTACCTGATATTCTGCCGGATGAAATGTCGAAGGTTATTAAAAAAGTGAAAGCTCTTTTTACTCAGGAAGGTATTGCTGTGGAAATAAAGCCAGAAACGCTGTCAGATGACTCCTGGGATAACCTCACTATTGATGAAATTGCAGTTGATACCGGGCGGGTAGATTTTGCCGAGAATCATGATCAGTACCTCTATGGGATTGCAAAACGATGATAAAGCATATTTTTGTTGATACATCAGCATTGATTGTCATAGGGAACAAGCGAGATGCATTTCATGGACAAGCGTAGTGGTTGAAGAAATAACGTTATGATTTCGCCCTAAACTTACTCCTGACTTTCTCAAATGGATTTCCTATATAATGATTTAATAGTATCGAAAATATTACTGATATTATCACATAAATTATTGAATTAATTGCAGGATTTTCAAAGCCATACGTTTTCAGAACAGGAACAAAAATCGATAGAACAAGCATATGACCAATGTATATAGGATAACTTAAATCGCCTACCCACTTATCAAATTTATTATTGTTCTGATATATAAAAGTGAACGGCAATAAAAGTAAAAAGATCAAAAATAACACTATTGTCTTAAAATTATCACTGATTAAAATAAAAGAGTAAGTAATGGTTATAAACATCAGAAAATAAGATGCCGCTTTAGATATGTTATTTATACCCTCCCCTAATTTCAATTTGTATAATGGAAGCAATATCTGATGCGAAAGAGACCCTAATAAAAACCAGGTCAGTTCTGTTGGGAAAAACCTATAATTCCAAGGGTCTCCATCAAGTCCAATGCAAATCAGGCAAATGCGCAGAGCAATAGAAAAGGCTAATAAATAATAAATCAGATTTCGTTTAAGTAAAACAAAAGGAGCGATTATGTAAAATGTAAGCTCAAGACCCAAAGTCCACGCTTGAGGTATAATCAGCAGTTGGTAAAGAGGTGGAGAGCTTTTATTAAAATCTGTTAAAAAAACCAATTTATGATTCACAACGCCAAAAAACATAACCCAATCTTGAAAAAATATACCAACATTTGAACATACCAATAAAATTTTCGCAGAGAACGGAACACTCATATAACTATTAAAGAAATTATCTCTTCTGATAATAAAATGAGATAATAGTGCAAGCAGGGCTACAGAAAAGTAAATTGGATAAAGACGAAGATATCTATTGATATAGAAGTCTTTTATTTTAGAATAGGTTTTCCTTTCTACTAAAACATAAGACATTAAAAAACCGGAAATTATATAAAACAGTTGCACAGCATTTCTTCCACCAACAAAAAAAAGTCCATAAGAGTGGGCGAAAACAACCGATATAGCAAATAATGTCCGTAAAATACCCATTTATAGTTGTGTTTTTTTCCCCTGCCACTTAATCTTGTAAAGCAATACTTATTATACGACTTTATTTTAATTACCCAGCATTATCAACTGAAAAGTCAAGACGCGGACTATTCAGAACTATCTTGCACATAGGAACATAAAGTAAACCATGATTTACACCACGGGAAATCCGATGAACATTTCCGATTAATCGGTCTTTGATGCCATCAGCAATTGCGGTTCCCCCAATTACGTCATACTACTTGGCAGCAGGAAGAAAATTCTGATGATGAGAAAAACCCCATGATTTAACCTGCCGTTTAATCGCTCGAATGACAGCAGTAACAGAATAATCACAATCCTTATAAAAGAGTTCTGCATTGCTAAAAAGAAAAACGCTTAAAAGGAACGCCTTGACGAGCAGCTTGCCCGTGCTATCGCCTGAACAAGCTGTTCCTGTATAGGTGTTTAATTGTTTGTTTGTTTCAGCTCTGTTTTTTGTGGTGGTGGTGGCGGTATCGCTACCTGTGCTTTTGGCGGTGGTGGGCGTTCACCGTTTGGTGGTGGTGGATTCATGTTCTTTTTGAGCATGCCTTCATTTATGATAACACGCTCTTTGAAAGGGCTTTGGTTTGTCATGTCATTTCCTTTTTCAATTTTTGGGTCAATTCTAACACAGCATTTTTTCTATCGATGCCAAGGTATAAGACAGGGATGTTATCAACCTCAATCAGCTCATTGGTGTTTTGCAGTGAGGCGATACTGTCACTTCTGTAAGTAGCAATTCGCGCTCATCCCCCCCATCAGAATATGCCCTAACCCACCCTTGATAGACCTTGCCGTTGTTGTGGTGCCGAACAGTTACCCAATTATTTAAGTCAGGTGAGTTGAGTGTTAGTTCCCAGATACCAACATCATTGGTTCTCTGCGTAATCCCGAGCTTACGTAAAAGAGCATGAGGAATACTATTATGTTCAAGGTACGCAACAGAAGCCCCAACAAAAAGGGCTACGATTGAAGCCAAAGCAATTTGACCAGAATCTAAGCCTGTTGTAGAGTTTAAGGTTGATAGACCGAGGCCGCTTTCTGCAATGGTTTGCCAAAAACTTTTACCTGTTGGAAGTAAGTAATTCCAGAGGAACAAACCTTCGAGAATGCCAGTAATCAAATAACAAAAAACACCATACAAAAATATTTGTAATCCGCTCTCAAAATCTGATCTTGGTCGTTTTTGGCCAATCGACTTGACAATCCCGAGCGCAATAATCCCGGGGATTAAAAGAAACAAAATTTTGAGACCAATAGCATCAATCTTTGGAAGCGACGGCATATCTCTTTTCTCCAGTTACGGTGTCGTAGTTTGCCCCTGTCATGGCGCGTGCGTTGATCGACATAATGGCACACTGCGTTGATTTTTGTCTAATCGGACTTTTCTTAATTACACAAATTTTACATAATATCATAATTATTGCGCATGTTGAGGAGTGCCTTTGGCTGCGGTAATGCTGCCGAGGCTTTAGCCCAATCAACCACCATGCCCTCATTTGAATAGTTGCGCGCTCTGTTTCCCGCAGCTTCTCGGCGGGTGCCTACGGCGGGGATATTTAGGTACAAATGGTAATGGCTAATCTTTTTTTCCTATTTTTGGGATCTACTTGTATTACAACCAATAGCAGACATAGATCCATCTTGAAACCAGTCGTATACCGTGGAATATTGCTCATAAGCATCTGCATCTTAAGCGTTCTGTCGGGATGTAGCAAGGATGCGACGGAGTATTCAGTTGACAAGAGCTGTCAGATAGTCATCAATCCACAATTCTTTGCTGTACAAGAGTTTAAGGAAGGGTTTGCTGCGATCAAGGTTGGCGATTCAATTGCTGCAAAACAGGGCTTTGTTGATCTTCAGGGAAAAATGCTCATTGCTCCGAAATTTGATGAAGTGCATGATTTTTCAGAAGGTTTCGCTGCGGTGAAAGTTAGTGATGAAAATGGCGGTAAATATGGATTTATTAACAGGCGCGGGAAAATGGTCATTACTCCACAGTTCTTTTTTGTGGGTGACTTTTCAGAGGGTGTTGCTCTGATGAGGGATGGTGATGCTTTTACAGGGAAATATGGATTTATTGACAAGCGGGGAAAAAAGGTGGTCGCTACAAAATTCGATGCAGAAAGAGGCTTTAAAGAGGGCCTTGCTGCAATGAGAATTGGTGATGCAATTTCGGGGAAATGGGGGTTTATTGATAAGCAAGGTACCGAGGTGATCACTCCGCAATTTGATTTTGTGGGTGACTTTTCAGAAGGTCTTGCCCCAATGAGAATGGGGAGTGAAAAATCGGGCAAATGGGGATTTATTGACAAACAGGGAAAGATGGTTATCAACCTGCAATTTGACTATGTTGAGCCTTTTAAAGAGGGGCTTGCCGTTGTCCGGATTGGTGACAAGAACTCGGGAAAATGGGGCGTTATTGACAAGCAGGGGAAAATGGTCATCAACCCGCAATTTGACAAAGAGTGCCGATTTTCAGAGGCTCTTTCCTGGGTAAAGATTGGTGAGGGAAAAAATGGCAAACATGGGTTCATTGATAAACAAGGCAGGAGGGTTATCAATCCGCAATTTGATGAAGTTGGTGACTTTTCAGAAGGTCTCGCCGCAGTGAGAATTGGGGATGAAAATAGTGGAAAATGGGGATTTATTGACAAACAGGGAAAAATGGTCATTAATCCTCAATTTGATTGTGCTGGAAGCTTTTCACAAGGTCTTGCACCAGTTAGAATTGGTAATGGAACAACAGGGAAATGGGGATTTATACGTAGATAACGCCAAACGCTTTAACACTATCTGATATGAGGGAGCTTCTCCTTATCAATATTACAGGCCCGGACAAACCGGGCTTGACATCGAAAATAACCTCTATCCTTTCAGGCTACAAGATACCGGTGCTTGATATCGGTCAGGCAGTCATCCATAATCATCTTTCCCTTGGTATGCTGGTGGAGCTACCCAAAGAGTCTGCCTCATCACCAATACTGAAGGATCTGCTCTTCTGTGCTCATACGCTTGGCATCCAGATCACCTTTACACCTGTATCTGATACAGAGTATGAACAATGGGTGCAGGAACAGGGAAAACCAAGATATCTGCTTTCACTGCTTGCAAGAAGAATCACGGCGGAACAGCTTGAGCGGGTATCGTCAATCATTGCCTCGCATGATCTCAATATCGATACCATCAACCGGCTTTCGGGTCGTATTCCTCTTGAAAACAACCAGACCCGACATACCAAGGCGTGCGTTGAGTTCTCCATTCGAGGTACCCTGCACAGCGAAAACCGTTTCCGGGAGCAGATGCTTGCTATTACCGACAGCCTGGGCATTGACATAGCGTTTCAGGAAGACAACATTTTCCGACGCAACCGCAGACTGGTTGTGTTCGATATGGACTCAACCCTCATTACCTCCGAAGTGATCGATGAACTTGCCCTTGAAGCAGGAGTTGGCCAGGAGGTAGCAGCAATTACAGAACAAGCGATGCGGGGGGAGATCGACTTTACCGGCAGTCTGCAACGGAGGGTATCCCTGCTGGAGGGACTGGATGAGCATATCCTTGAAACCATTGCCCAGAGACTGCAACTTACTGAAGGGGCTGAAACGCTCTTTCATAACCTGCACAACCTTGGATTCAAAACCGCGGTCATTTCCGGCGGATTTACCTATTTCGGCCACTACCTGCAGAAAAAACTCAATATCGATTATGTCTATGCCAACACCCTGGAAATAGAGAATGGACATTTAACCGGGAAAGTTCTCGGCCAAATCGTTGATGGCAACAGAAAAGCTGAACTGCTGGAGCTTATTGCAAAAAAGGAAAATATACGGCTCGAACAAACCATAGCAGTCGGCGACGGTGCCAATGACCTGCCAATGCTTGGAAAAGCAGGACTCGGCATCGCCTTCAGAGCAAAACCAATTGTCAGGGAGAGTGCAAAGCAGGCCATATCAACCCTTGGACTTGATGCTATCCTCTACCTGATGGGATTCAGAGACCGGGACGACATGTCGGTCAGTCAACATACTCTACAAAATGGTCAAAATCTTTCGGGCGTGGCAGGCTGATTGCTCCAGAAGGGCAGACTGGTTCGCATCGGGTGCACTGCACAATACAGAGATAGGGGTTTGTGACGGTCATTTTTGCCCGTTTGACTCCTTCGGGCTCACCAAGGGCAAAAACTCCCGGTTTGCAGAAATCCTCACAGTCACCGCAGCCATTGCAGAGTGTAGAGTCAAGTTCCGGGAACCAGGCGATTTCTTCGCGGGGTAGAAGAAGCCTTCGTTTTTTTGGTTTGTTCACGCAGTATTCCTGTCTATCAACATTTCGCCATCAGGGCAACCCCAAGGGATTGCCCCTGCTCCATTTCATGCCATTTCGTGTCATTCGTGGCACAAAAATTTTCGTTTCATCAGGGCAACCACGATGGATTGTCCCTACGTTAATCAATATACTCGACGAAGTGCTCAAACTCCTCTTTCAAAGGGAGAACAATAGCTCCGGAGGTACAAACAGGCAGGCACCGGGTACAGAGCACGAGGCACTTATAAGGATGCCCGACAATAAGTTTCGGGCGGTGGATGCCTGTCGGATCTGGCGCTCCCAACTCGAATACGCCCGGTTTGCAGAGAACCTTGCAGTCGCCGCAACCGTTGCAAAGCTCCGGCTTTATCGTTGGATACCACGCAATCTCCTCCCTTGGAGCGAGCAGACGCTTCCGTTTTTTCGTCGCATCCTGTTTCTGTAGCGTCACACCGGCGTGCAGCGTCGCCGGCGCAGCTTTCTCCCATGAACCTACAACTCCGACGGCAGAGTCTTCTTTTTTCTGCATCGCACGCGACTTGAGCGCAAGGCGCAGTGAACGGACAAACCGTAAAACGCATTTGTCGCATGAGGGTTTTGAGCATCGCCCGAAAAAGCAGTCAAGCACCAGAAAACCAGTCAATTGTTGTTTTTTCATCCCTGCAACGCAGCGTTGACCGAGTCGGTATAGAGTTCAATTGCTCTCGGGATTCCTTCAGGGTTCTTGCCACCGGCAGTAGCAAACTCGGGCTTGCCACCGCCGCCACCCTGCACGCACTTTGCCACCTCGCGAAGCAGTTTTCCGGCATCAAGACCGAGTTCCCGGACGGCCTGATCGGAAGCAAAGCTGACCAGCGATACTTTTCCATCTTCAACACTGCAGAGCAGGGCTGCGGAACAGGGCTGCAGTTCACGCAGGGCAAGAGCGGCCTGGCGCAGTGTATCAGCATCGACCTCTTCGACAACTTTTGTCATGATCCGGCAACCGCCGATCTCAGAAGATGCATGAAGTTCTGCTGCAAGTGTGCTGAGAAGCGAAGCAATTTTTCCGTCCTGAAGCTGCTTTTCAAGTTCCTTTCTGGCTTCAATCAATTCGACAATCCTTCCTGATACCGGCTCATCCCCTTTTGCTTTAAGGATGTGTCGAACCTGCTGGAGTTCGCGATACTCCTTCCAAAGGAGCTTTTCAGCTGCTTTTCCCGTCAGAGCCTCAATACGGCGGACTCCCGCTGCTACAGAGGATTCACTGATAATCTTGACAATCCCAATCCGACCAATATTGTCGACATGTGTACCACCACACAGCTCAATCGAGATGCCAGGTATTTCAACCACCCTGACAAGGTCAGCATACTTGTCGCCAAAAAATGCAAGGGCACCCTTTGCTACCGCTTCGTCGTAAGGAACATCGGAATGCTTGAGCACAGCTTCTGACTGCCTGATCTGTTCGTTCACCTCCGATTCAACCGCCAAAATCTCCTCATCGGTAAGCCTTGAAAAATGGCTGAAATCAAAACGAAGGCGCTCAGAATTGACAAATGATCCTTTCTGCTGAACATGCGGTCCGAGAAGCCTGCGGAGTGCCCCATGGAGCAGATGCGTAGCTGTATGGTTTCTCTCCGTATCCTGGCGCAGATGCCTGTCGACTGAGGCTTCAGCAGAGCGCTCTTCACTCTCAAGTGTCAGATCATCAGGAGCAACTGCAGTATCGAGAATCTTGTCGAAAAGGGTGGTGATAACGTGAACAATGGCATCACCATCCTTGACGGTGTCGGTCACCTGAAAACGATATCGAGCACTCTCTATCCAGCCACTGTCACCCACCTGGCCACCGCTTTCAGCATAGAAGGGAGTTTGCTCAAGCACCATGAGAAGCTTGCCTCTTGCATGCTTGACGCCTGTAATCACTACTGGCATTTCAAGCTGATTGTAGCCTGAAAAGCTGGTTCGATGCACTTCACTGAACCAGAGCCATTGTGTGCCATTATCCTCAACCTGCTGCTTCTCCCTGCGGTCTGTTCTCGCCCTGGTTTTCTGCTCCTGCATGGCATGCTCAAAACCTTCGCCGTCAACCCGCAGGCCAACATCTGCTGCCATAAGACGAGTGAGATCGAATGGAAAACCGTAGGTATCATAGAGCTTGAATGCATCCACACCTGTAATGGTATTGCCCTTGGCGGAACGGAGTTTTTCAATAAGATCGTTGAATATTTCAATCCCCCGGTCGAGAGTGACTATAAAGCTCTCCTCTTCTGCCTTGATAATTTTTCTGACTGTATCCTGCTGCTTCTGCAATTCTGGAAATACTTCGCCCATAGAATCGGCAAGCGTCGTAACCAGCTGATGAAGAATCGGTTCGTTATAACCAAGATTTTTTGAATAGCGCAGGGCACGGCGAAGAATGCGGCGAAGCACGTAGCCACGCCCCTCATTGGAAGGCATGGCTCCGTCGGAGAGAGCAAAGGTGAGGGTACGGGCATGGTCGGCAATAACCCGCATGGCAATATCAAGGGGGTCATCCATTGATGCGCCATAAACAACACCGGTAATTTCCGTGATACGGTCGAACAGCGGTTTGAAAACGTCAGTATCGTAGTTTGAGCCCTTGCCCTGCAAGACCGCAGCAACCCGCTCAAACCCCATGCCGGTATCGACATGTTTCATCGGGAGAGGTTCAAGATGTCCATCACTCTGACGGTTGTACTGGATGAATACAAGATTCCAGAGTTCAATAACTCGGTAATCACCGACATTGACAAGAGAACGGCCTGAACCATCCTCTGTAAGATCAATATGAATTTCAGAACATGGACCACAGGGACCTGTTTCACCCATCTCCCAGAAATTATCTTTTTCACCGAAGCGGATAACATGCTCCGGATCAATATCTGTCTGGTTCACCCATATCTGAAAGCTCTCATCATCATCCTGATAAACTGTTGCATAGAGACGATCTTTCGGCAGTGCCCAAACTGTTGTCAGAAGTTCCCAGGCCCAGGTTATAGCCTCATGTTTGTAATAATCC
>Ga0214210_1000196_pt1 | contig 14659 bp, 5 predicted proteins | sample TroBogEpilimnion_31_FD_153048 | JGI IMG/M metagenome (GOLD analysis project Ga0214210, IMG submission 153048) | Freshwater microbial communities from Trout Bog Lake, WI - 03AUG2009 epilimnion | ecosystem: Environmental > Aquatic > Freshwater > Lake > Epilimnion/Euphotic zone | place: Trout Bog... | reverse complement strand
CTTCAGTCCAGAATCGAAAGGCTCGAACGCGAAAAAGAAGCCCTGCGGAAGAAATGTGAGCGGAAGGCAAAGCAAGTGAAAGACTTTGAAGCGGCAGGGCTTCCCGTCGGCAGCGCTCTGCCTGTGGAGATGTGGATGCCCGCTCTGCCAGGGCAGGATCCGAGGTTTGTTCTGAGCACCACAAGCATTGCGAATGAGAACGAGGAAATAAGTGCGCTACTGCTGGAAGGAAAAGGCAAAGCAGACAGGCAGCACTCGGACGCTGAAGAGACCGAGGACTCGATGAAGGAGCGAGAAGACACGCAGCTAGCAGCATCTGGACAAAAGAGGAGGTCTGGCCCCATCAGCTACAGCAATGTGGCCATCCAGAGAGTGCAGTACATAGGGCCTGGCGCAAATCGAAAGAGAAGTGGCAGAGGGGGCACGACGAAGGATGAAGGCGCGCTGATGGGCAAGCTGGCGCTGTTCTTCACTCAAAACATATCGATCCGGACGCTGTGCAAGTCAAGCCTTGAAACTGCTGTCACAGCGGAAAGCATGCGCGCAGAATATGCCCCCCTTGCTAACTACAGCGCCCGTCGAGTTGCAAACGTGTCCCATACCATCAATGCAACAGGCCAAATCAGCCGATCTGCCATGACCGAAGCCATTCATGCCTCATTACTGGCTCTTGATTACACTGTGAACAAGCAAAAGCTTATAAGCCGCGCCGACATGGTGTCCCTGCACTTTGACAACAGCTCCTTCAATGAATTGGCGATGACGGGCCTCGTTTTGGAGCTTACCTATTTTCACGAAGTTGGAAAGGACGCAGCAGGACACCAGCGTCACACTGTGACAAGGAAGACGATCTGTTGCAACAGTTTTGTGAGTGTGGACAAGAAGTGCGTCGATGTTTGCGGCAAAGACGGCAGCCTGATGATCAAGGAGGTGCCGTTCAACTTGGTGCTCTCACTGGCAATGTCTGGCCATCTGCATAGCCTTCTACAACACCCCTGCAAGATCCTGGGGGCAGACAAAGGGCCAGAGGCTGTGGGCTCAGGAAAGGGTAAGAGATGGGCTGCATTGCGAAAGGCGTTCCTCGGCCGCGGCGGAGTCTTGGAGCAGATTTTCGGAACTAGAGAAGCAATAGAGGCGGTCCAGCAAAGCGAATACTGGCCATTCCTCACCAGGGTGATGCACTTTTTGGAGGTTCCAGAGGCAGACAAGATAATCAAGGCCAGACCGCTCCCACCGCGACTGGACACGAGTGGAACTATGCTAACCGTCCGTTTCGAGATTCGGGTCATAACACGTGTTCCGGATGCTGCAACGGGACAACTCGTTACGACCTCGGATCAGCTTTTGATTGTGGAACCGCGGAAGACCTCCACCGAAGATCCGTTCTCGTATGACGCTGCCTGCAAAGACATGGATTGTTTACTTCGCTATTGCGACAAGCACGCCCTCAATCGGGCCGCAGTTTACTACACAATTATGTTTGATATGTTCCTGAAAATGGTCATGGATACAGCCACAGAATTCCGAAAAATCAACAATCATGTGTCACTGCGGAGCCATATCGCCCGAATTCTTGGAATCAAGGGAGCAAGAAGACCAGAGGCGTGCCATGTGCGAGCTGGCGAGATTCTCGGTCCAGAACAACTGAACATCTTTCAAGAGAGGTTTTCGAACGGCTTGCCTCGACAGCAGAAAGGCGTCGCAAGTCGATGGCTCCTAGTACAGAAAACCGTGCGCGACTTGGATCAAAGACGGCCGCTCCTTGCAGTTGTCATGCCCATCGCGCTCGCCAATGGCACTGACGCAGGAAAAGATGCTGCTATGCTTTCAGTCTGCTCAAAGAAAGGGTTTTCTGACGAGGGCAGAATTCGATTTAAATCAAAGCGTGTTGAAAGGTGCTTCCTCAGGCTGACCTCGCCTGACATCATTCTGCAATTGGCAGTGCAAAGCTTCACCTATACAATGGCGTGGCAGCCCCTTTTGAGTGCATGTGCTGCTCGTCGGGAGTGCGCTTCGTCTGCTGTGGGGCGCATACTGCGGGTGGTGGATTATGTGCTGGGGCGGGGATGCAAAGTGAATCCTGTAGGCAACGTCATCAGTCTGGCGAATGACAGGAATTTCAAGAGAATGTTTTTTGGAAGGCGGGAATCGCAAGAGATTCAGACAGCGAACCCCTGGGGACTTTTCGTGAGACTGCGCCACCGTGGCTTGCCAGATCGAAAAAACAACGGGGAGTCGTTCGTCTCCACGCGCCTCGAGAAAACACCAAAGAACTGGAAACGCCCAGAACCTCCGGCCCTCCTGGAGCTCTATGCTCACTTTTACCACCCGGATATGGCGACGGCGGCGAGCCGGCTCCTCCAAACGATGCGGGAGGCGTGCAATATGAGCGGGCCGATTCTGTCTGCCGCGGACAGCGATGCGTACGCCAGGAGTCAGTTCGGAATCAGGTATGGTTCTCTTGAGGAGAAATACTCGGCAAGGGTACATGCTGCTCAATGGCTCTTTGAGAGAGACACGAGCAGGGCTGTCGAGGCTATCAGGAAGAAGATGGCTCACCTTTTGAGTCATCCGCTGTATATGCTGGGCAATCTATACGACTTCCTGTCGGTCGAACTGCTTCCATCAAAAAGCGACTCAAGCAAGGATGCATTTCCATTCGACGATTCAGGCGACAGAACGGAGGAACGTGCCAATGATTTGGCGAAGGATGACGCCAAATCGTTCTCCAGCAAGTCTGCGCTCGTAGAGACTCGAACGGTATATGTCGCGACGGACGAAGCAATTTTGAATGCCAAGCTGCTGCATCGCCAAGTATTGGAGCTGAGACAAAAGCACGGCGAAACGCTGCACGAATACATGACAGAGCCACTCAAAAGCCTTTGTCAAGACAAAATGATGGAAATGCTGCAGGAATTTTCAAAAGGACAGGAAATCAATGTTCAAAAACCCACAAAACGATTTTATAGCCGATCGACAAACGGATCGAAAGTAGGTTTGGAAGGCCTTGGAGGTGTGGATCCAAGGTCCAAGAGGTCATCGTACCCCATGCCTGTGACTGCATTTCCAGACTTGGCGAGACTTGCCCTCATGGCCTGCGCTATGATCACCAACAACAACAACGTGGAAAGCAAGTGGAGCCTTCTGACCAATCGGTATCACGCGCATGTGCGCCATGTCAATGCAGAGTACATGAGCGCGATATTCAGACAAAAAGACTTTGTGGAGACAAATAACACGCAACAGCTGAAGACTGAGGGCTTTTGCAGTGTCTTGGCTGCGGCTCGCGCCTTCAGGCAAAAGAACAGGCGTTCTTACCAAGACATCTTCCGGCCACGGCAGGAGGAGGCGGAAGAAAGGGAGGCCCAGAGCTCAAAGCCGCAGGAGAAGTATGCAAACATCAAAGAAAAGGCAGAAAAGAGTTCGGGCGAGCACCAAAGGAAGGCGAAGGCCCCAGGCTCGAAACGGCAGGCTGGAAGACAAATGACTCGACACGATGCCAGTGAGAGCGACTCTGATTCTTCCCGTAGCTGCTCCGACTCTGAGCAGGATGCCAGCGGTTGTGATGGAGATAGCTGTCGTGACGATGCAGACATACAACGCGATGCCCATGCCAGTGGTCAAGATGATAGTGAGGATGAGGCTCTTAGTGTTGAGGGGGGCAGGGGAAGGAAAAAAGCGAATCAGTCAGGTGATTCCCGCAGATACCTTGATGTTGAGCGGAGTGGAGCTTGCACCAGAGCCTTGCACTCCGCCCGAAAAACGGGCGATGCAGACTCAACTGCAGGGGACAATCATGCTTCTCCTGCTGTCGGTGGGCAAGACCAAGAGGCTTTGTCCAGGAAAACCAGCAGCGCCTGCTCCAGTGGACAGCACAAGGACAAGGAAACTTGGGTATCTGAAGACTGCTCGGAAATCGGTGAACTGGTCATCAAAATGTCAAGAAGCCAAGGTGAAAGAAGCGAATCTGGAGCTGTAGATGATATTGACGAATCTGGAGCTGTAGATGATAGTGAAGTTTCGTTCGAACAGAGTGATGTTTCGTTCGAACAGAGCCATGATGCCAAATGGCCTTCGAGTCCTTCTCGCGGGCAGCCTGAAGCAAAGCAGCCAGACTTTAACTCCAGCGTAGCAAGCAAAGAGGGCAGCTCTGATGATGCCCAGTTGTCAGACGCCAGCAAACAACAAGGGGCTTGCAATGCTGATGTCATGGCGAATTCTTGCCATTCGGTTCCAAAAGACCAGACTTCCGAAAGCCAAAAGCGTGAAACAAGCAAAGAGAGTGATGTGAGCGACATACCATCTGATTTTTTTGATTCCGAGTCAGATTCTGATGATGATGTTCCAATCGGTCAGAGACAGGCTGCTGGCCGCGCACAGGGGCAGGCAGGGAATCAGGTTCACAATCTGCTGTTTCCCACTATTGAGCTAGATTCGAAGAGGTTTCAAAAAACGAGTCCTTGGAAACTGTCCTTCATCTTGTACCTGCTCACGCACCAGGTTTGGCGAGACACCAAGGTTACTTCGCACCGACAGACTAAAGGTGGCAAACCCAGGCTTACTCTCACTCGATTTGATGGGAAAGAGTTTCCACTTTCATCAGACGAGAGAATATTCTACATTTTGTATGGAGATGAAGGGCTGGAAGCAATACATGTCGAATCGATTGAGCACAAGGTCCCAGCCTCAGAGAGCTCCGGACGTAGACAGAGGCAGGAAAAACAATGGTGTGTTACATATTCACGGGCCCTTTCTACGGAGATGGCTCAGAAAGAGTGCAACTCCGACAATGACTTTTATGGCAAACTCGGGAAATCAACTGTTCGCAATTTCTCACTTGGGGCAGATTCTTTGAAAAAAGTTCTTGAGCAGCAACAGAACTCTAAGCTCGATCATCCTGTGTTTCATAAGGGGGATGTTCCCAGGGAAACTAGAGCACAATATATCGTTGGTTTCATCGCATGGGACAGTGTACCGTGCGGGCAGCGCACCAAACGCGACGATGCAGATCTGCTCACAGCAGTGAAAGAAAAACTGACTCTGCCCGCCACCGGTAAAGCCTTGATAAACACCCTGGCTGAGATCGACTGGGTGTATTGCGGGCAGGACTTCTCAGACCAGCCCTGGGAATAAGAGCAGCAAGAGGTCACTGCGGGCTCAGCTCGACGCCGTCGATTGCAGCGCGGCGTCGGCGAAGTGCGCCGTGCCAGTGCGACGGTGAGCGAGCTCAGCTCGATGCCCTCTATTGCGGCGCAGCGTCGGCTTCATACGCCGTGCGCCCGCGAGCGGGCTCAGCTCGACGCCGTCGATTGCGGCGCGGCGTCGGCGCGGAGCGCCGTGCGCTGGCGAGCGGGCTCAGCTCGATGCCGTCGATTGCGGAGCGGCGCTGTGCGCCTTGCGCCGTGCGCCTGCAAGCTGAGCTTCGATTGCGGCACAACGTGGGCGCGGAGCGCCGTGCGCTGGTGAGCGGTCTCAGCTCGACGCTGTCGATTGCGTCGCGGCGCTGTGCAACGTGCGCTGTGCGCCGGCGAGCGGGCTCAGCTCGAGACCATCGATTGCGGCGCGGCGCAGTGCGCTGGCGAGCGGGCTAAGCTCGACGCCGTCGATTGCGTTGCGGGGCGGCGCCGGGGCTGTGCGCCGTACGCCTTGCGCAGGAGAGCGGGCTAAGCTCGACGCTGTCGATTGCGTAGCGGGGGCTGTGCGCCGTGCGCCACCCGCCGGCGAGTGGACTCAGCCTGAGCACTCTGACTCGGCGCGCGTCCGCTCTCACTTGTCAAGAGCCTGCTCTTACAGTCGAGTCTCGCTCGGCGCTCTGCAGTGCTGTCTCGCTCTCACTCTGCGCGCGCACTCTCGCTCAGCGCGCGCCCGCTCTAAGGCTCACTCGGTGCACGATGGCCTAGCCTTGTCCCGACCATCGTGCATTGCCCCAATCACCAAACACAATCTGGTATGTGACGCCCTGCACCATTTGAATTTTGAAATGGCTGCGCTCAAAACATATTGTTATCTTTGTTGGCTGGAAGTTCGTACCCATAAGCGCTGGTTGCCCCTATGAGGAGAGAGGCAACTAGCACTCGCCCGTCTCCTGCCCCAAAGTCAATAAATTCGCGGCCATTGACCTGCAGCGCGACAAGAACCTTGTCCAAACAAGACAGGCCAATGGAACCGTTGACCCCCAAAACGCCCTAGTCTTTCATCTGAGTCCTTGCCGAGTCAGTGGATTATAGAGGGGTTTTAGAGGGGTTATACTCGGAGGTCTGCCTCGCCCGTGACCCTGAAGCCAGTCATGACTCGGAAGCCCGAGCAAGATGCCAGCGGTGCCCTCACTGGCAGCTGAGACGATCCGGTCAAAACCAAGTTCTGCAAAATGCCCTACTTCGGAATCGAACTCATGTCACAAGACTCAAGAGATGGTGTAATAACCACTAAGCAACAATTTCTTGTAATGAGCAGGATGAGTTTTCATTGGGGGGGCCCGGGCTGGGCGGGGGGGGGGGGGGGGGGGACTTGAGCCGTGAAATAATTTTCCGCCTTGTCGAGCCCGTCAGTGACCGCCACTCAGTCGATGCAGGGGTACGAACTTTCTGCATTTTTCCGATTCCCCCCTTCTTGGCCGCGATCCAATCGGAGTATGCACTGATAATATGATTTGTTTTCAGTATCATCCAAACCCTGGCCTGATTTTTTCCCAAGTTTCGTGCCCTGCTTGGATTCCAAAGGTGCTGTTCCCTGCGCTGGCCATTTTCGTGCCCTTCGATTCCTGTTCAAACACCTTCCAAGCGTTGTTCATACCTTTCAATACCTTGCATGATCGAATATTAACATTTAAGTGTGCAAGATCTGTGGTGTTGAATTCTGGCTGCTCAGAAAAACTTCGAGGAACGAAATTCGCCTCATTTGCAGGCAAGCTCCAGCTGCGCCCTACCGCCCTCCAGACGTGATTCGATCAAGCTAAAGTTGTTAATATCATATGTTGAGATAATTGTGTCGTTTTTCTGCAACAAAAAGCACAATGTGCCTCCAATTTCTAAAAGCCCGTCGCAAGCCCATACTAGCTCCCTCAAATTTCGTTTCGGGGATACGCGATCCATTGCGCTATTCCTACCGTTTCAAACAGGTTCAAAACTGAAAGGAGCGGATGCCTGTGTCTTTGATCTTCCATTCTGCAGGCTCAGAATTATGTCATCACCCCACAGTTCGACGAGCCGAACAGGCTGGAATTTGCAGGTGAGCTCCAGTTGCGCTCCACTGCAGTCAGGACGCGATTCCATCAACGAAAACCGTGTATCACTCATCTGTTTAGATAATGTTGTCGCTTTTCTGGGCCGTAAAAAGCGCGCAGTCCCTCCAAAATCTACGCACGGTTATCCAGACCATCGCTGCCGCAAATTTCTTTTCGATTGATGCGCGATACCTTGTGCATATCATGTATTTGATGTCGTCACGTTGCCACGTGCACGTGGTATCTCCAAATTTTCCTGACACGGGCCTTTCTGTGAACAGGAAAAGAACATGTCAGGATTAGGCGGCTCGGCCAATGATTCGCCTTTCTCTGAACAGATGTCAGGACCCGGCGGCTCAGCCGATGCCTGTTCCCCGTGCGCCTGGTGCCGTTCCTATCGATACTTTTTTCAGGAACAACACGGTGCAGATTCCAAAACCTCTTCCTGTCCAGCGCCGCGGACCAACACGGCTCTCCCCCAAGAATTCACGAAGGGATTGCTGCTCCAATACTTTCCCGAACTATTCAAAAACAGAGCAACATTGGACGGCCTCGTGTTCGACGAAATACAGGCTCGGCTTTGTGAGGAGGTACTGAAACCATTGTGCCATTGCATACCTGCGAACTCGATGCTGAGGAGACTCTATGACCTATTTCATCCATCTGCTGGCTGTGACGGAGATGGCGAACCACCCTGCAAACAAACGGGAAGCAGCCAAACGAAGATGTTTGGCTTGCGTGGGGACCCTCCAATCGAAAAGTCTACAACTGGGGAAACAGATGAGTCTGACCAGTTTGGTGTGTCACATGGGGGGGAGAGAATTGATTCACATGCGGGCTGTGACGCGGAAGAAACTGGGGAATCAGACGAGTCTGACCAGTCTGACGAATTCTGCTCAGATGAAGATTTGGCGGAGTGGAGATCACAACAAGCCTACAAGGCCAAGGTATTAGTGTTCTTCGAAGAGTTGAAGAAATCAACCAAAAGAATAGAGGCAGTGCTTATGGAACACGCGGGTATGGACCCGCGTCAGCATTTCAAACTAGCAGAACAATTAGCCCGTGTACTCCTCGAGGCAAAAACCGAAGACAGGCAAGAATGGCCTCCGCCGCAGCGTCCGTGGCTAGCCTCCGAGGTTGAAACCCTAATTAACAGAAACGGAAACTTCATATCAAAGCATTTGGACATTCCTGACGAGATGATGTGTCTGATTCCTGATGGGGGATTCTGGGTCCGTATACTGGAAGCAGCTTTCGATGGTTGGCCGGGTTGGCTTCCCGTACATTACACTTCGACACGGCCCATGTCGGATTATCCCGACGAATATAGGCCTGGACGCATCGCCGAGCACGCGCACTTATTTACCTTCAACGACGGCGCTAAGATGATGCTGGTGGTGGGTCTGACAAAGTGGGAATGGATAAATTCCCCCAAAATAACCTCTGGGTCTTATGACAGAATGTATGCCCTCGCTGTTCGGACTGCTGACTCCGACGACGACAAAGAAGACGACTATAATAGCGACCATGAAGACCGTTCCGATACCGAATTAGATTACGACGACAGTGATCCAGAATTTGATGACATTGGTGGTGCCGTTCCTCGTATGTATGACGGCAAGCACTGCTATCCGCCGGACGCAGAGCACCCAGAGGTCGTGTGGCGAAAGAATGGAACCTTCGATTGGTTCGGTATATCCGGGCCTGCCCGGCCTGGCTATTGGAGGAAACCCCTAGTACCTGTGATGACCATGCATCCTGTACAGGTTGAAAATGGAATGGAATGGAAAGTTAGGTCCGTGAGGCCATTGAGGGAGGGAATATACAGCGGAAGATTCGCCCTTGAAATTGAAAACCAGGAGATGTGCAAACAATTGGCTGATATTATAGAGACAGGCAGTAGTAAAGCTTATGAGCGCATGGATCCGACAGCAATGCGTCAATTTCTCCATGCTGTTACGAATCACATCGAAGAGGTTTTGTATCAAGCCAAAATACGCGTGGAACATCAAAGGTGGCCCTGTTTGCATGACTGGGTATCCTTCGGCGAGCTTGTTGAAGCAGAACGTCTTCCCGTAAACGTGAGATTTCCTGGTGTCGACAAGGATAGTGGAGCAAGACTCAAGTGCGAACTAAAATTGGCCAAGAATAAGCTAATTGCCCAAGTAGATTTCGAGTATTTAGGAGAGCATGGACCCGCGCCAAGTTATCCCACAACATGTTCATCACTTGATGTTCGAATCGTGGACCAGTTGTTGGGATCCGATGGCAGTCAGCAGTTGATGACGGCAATGAGGTTATCGATGGGCCTTTCTAGCAAACCTGTAACTATTCGTCCAGCTGCAAAAACTGAATGGTTTCAAAAAAGGAATGATCGACCGTACTGGATGAATCGACTTATTCAAGACTGGGATGATTTGAACTTATTTATTCCTGTTGTTGAGCTTCTGGCAGCAGGCGCGTTGCCTGATAACGATATAGGTCACCCATCTTATTCCTCGGTCCGTACGGTTAAATGTACCGAAGACGGCTATCGCGGTTTGTTGCAATCAGCTGATTTTAATTTTCAGACCGCATCCGGTAACAATTGGATGACAGTCACTGTCGAAAGGAAACTACTGGAAGACAGGGAGGTGAGGGACAGCCCTGCTGTCAAACCAAACATTATTATGCTCAAACTCACAGTCCAGAAGGGCAAGGCCTCACCACCGTGTGTGGGTAGCAATGGTCATTCTGCCAGGCGTCTCCTGGGGATTTACTTGGATCAAAATTCCTTGTGCAAGGACAACGTTGCGAAACTACTCAAACATTTCAAGGAGGGAGGCAACGTGTCTCTGAAAACCTACGAGCCCTGGTATAGATTGTTGTACGCCGGAAAATGCGGAGCGTTACAACAAAGGTTCTTGGATATGATTGGAATGCTGTGCCTTTGTTCGGGTGGCGGCAAGATCAAGAGCTCTTCTCCTTTGAGATTATCCACACATTTTGTGTGTGGTGACGGGTGCAATACCCGAGAGATGCCGTGGCAGGCTGAACTTGATCTTTCGGCAACCGTCGAAGATGACCAGCTTCCAGAAAAGTTCATCAGAATTCGCCTTGGGAATATGAACATTGCAGACACTCTCCATCTAGAGCTTCGAGTTGAGAATAATGTGATCTCGTCGATAGGCAACCAAGCTAGTTTGGCTTCTGCCGTCCAAAATGTCCCACAGGTAAAGAATGTTGTGCTTCTGCTCTTGGTTTTGTACGCAAAGATTGGCTGATCTTCAATCATAACTGGGCAGGGGACTGAAGCTCAACGTGGAGACAAATCGGCAGATGAAACATCCGTCGTGCACCAGGCCGAAAACGGCAACAATGCAGGTTCCCCGGTTAGCCAACGTGGAGACAAATCGGCGGATGAAACATCCGTCGTGCACCAGGCCGAAAACGGCAACAATGCAGGTTCCCCGGTTAGCACTCTGGTCTATACGCCACCGGACATAAAATCTCTTTCGTGGCCAGGCAGCCAAGATGATACGAACATTCCAATACCAATACAGGTACACCGATTTGCGTAGTGCGTCAACTTTAGTTCACTTGCCAACTCAACCGCTCCTGAATCTTATTGCGCAGCCCCATACCGACAGTGGCTCTGCACGAAAGGTTGCTAGAAAGCTTTTATCCCCTGATCATGGTGTTCAAGTTGACTGTTCTGGCGACTCTTCAGCTGCTGCCATCGTGTTCAGTGAGGCGCGTTCAGTTGTTCATCATGATTCACAATATTTGGAGTTTTAAGTTGATTGGTTTGGTAAGCAGGCTGCTGGGCAGAGGACTGAAGCTCAAACGTTGGCATTCGGTTGTGACAAATCGGCTGTAGAAATATCCCTCGAACAAGTATCAACTGCGGTATTTTTTTCTTCCAAATATGGCGTCCTGAACCATTTATGGGCATTTCTCTGGGTCCGACTTGAAGTGACCCTGATGTTTATATCAGGGCTGTGAAAATCAAGGCGGCTGCTCTGCGGAGACGGTTTCTGCAAATCTTCCATCCGTTGATCAAGTCAAGGTGTCTTCAAGCGTTGATTTGGTGGTTGCACTTGAAGGCCATGCAGCCCCATGCGATGAACGCAGTGGCGCAGACCAAGCATTCCTGATTTGTCAAAATCAGTCTCTCCAGCTTGGCACGGAAAACAGCGGAGACGAAATCGGCAGTGATGTTGGCTCCTCCGCTTCAATGGTCAGTGGCTCCACTTTGCCTTGTGACGGACGATCTCTCAAGCGAGGGATGTCGGTAAGCATGGACTTCAACACCGATACCGTTCCGGAAAGTGCCAAACCAGCGTTTCTGAAGCTCTTCGAGGTCGCTGAAGCAGCGCATGAACAAGCCGAAAACTTGCGTGCAGCAGTGGAGGCAGTACGTAATGCCCTAACTACTGGGCTGGTGAGTTTCTATTTATACAGATTGAGCTGGTTTTTTTTCAGAATGTGTTGCTAATATGCCTGTCAGCAGAAGCGATCCAGAGTATCCGAATAGCTGCTCTTGGGCCCTCAACGCCACGCCAACATCTTACTTGCTGTTGCTAATATGCCTGTCAGCAGAAGCGATCCAAAGTATCCTAATAACTGCTCTTGGGCCCTCAACGCCACGCCAACATCTTACTTGCTGTATGACAGAAATCGTACGAACACGGAGAGAGGTCGTTCCGTTTTTTGCTGTTTGCATTAAACACAGTTCTCTACATCTGTGTCTGTCTGTGCTCTCCCCTGTTGATGACAAAGTTGTAGTTTCTCAGTTGGTCCCAGCCGCGGTGATAACTTAGCCTTCAAGTTACTATCACTCAGTGCCGATAAAAAAGACCAGCAGTGATGAGCTACGATCTTGACAAGCATAGCTCTTGACAAGCGCATTCTGTAGCACTGCAGTGATTTGAGTAATACAGTAGTTTGCAGTTGAGCACAGACCCGAAACCAGTGGTAATGGTGGTTTCGTAATGCGCTCACTCCACACACATCTACATCATACACCATCACAGTGGCATCACTTGAAAGCAAAGAATCACTACCTCTGGAAACTCAGGCTGCTTAGCTGCTGCTATGGCAACTAAGGCTCTGACACTGTCTGCATCTGTGTCCAATCCATGGACTCGCAACCAGTGGAGGTGACATTTGAGTCAGATCATCACTGCAACTATCTGCAGTGCTATCCCTAAACGCTATTAGGATCTTCACAAATTGACTGACCCCAAAAGATTTATTGAACCTACTATGCAAATTTCAAATAGACTGCCAAGTCCAAAGTGCCCTGCCAAATAAATCAGAGGTCCAAGCAAAAAAACATGTGCTCTAGTGCATCATTCGCCTTTAAGCGATCCTCGCTGGTAAATCTTAAGAGGCCTTGCTGCAGGTCCAACAAAGACAACCACTGAGATCCACAGTCCCCTGACAAACAGCCCGACAGGATTGGCCAACGATCTTTTAGGTACAGCACATGGACCATGGCTGCGATCCAGGATCTGCGATCCTCAGGGACTGACAGCGCATGCAACGCTTCACTTGCTCTCTTTCCTCCAGATGATGGTTTCAGAGCTTTAAGTTGCTTCTCAGCCCTCTCGCTGGCCTTCCATAGTCCTTCTGCCCATTCCTGGCCACAATTATCATGAGTCCGCCGAAACGGCGGAGCTAAAACACGCACGCTGAATACACCCAAGGCCCACATGTCCGCCGCCTGATCAAAGAGGCGCTGAACGGCCCCTTGTCCATGTTGGAACTCGCGATCATGGTTCGGGCAGCGTGACGAAACAGTTCCTGATCCGGGGTGCACAAACGAAAACGGGGTTTGGAGCATGTGGCCATATGATTTACTCAATTCTCGGGCTTTCACCAGAGTGAAACTCTCCTTTGGATGAACATCGAGGAGGGTTGTGGTTTCGTGCTCTTTCCCTCCCCTAGTGAACACGTGGATGGCCGTGTCTGACTGTCCCGACCATCGAGCGTGGCCCCAATCACCAAACACGATCTGGTATGTGATGCCCTCCACAACGCAAAATGCGACACGTGGATCCCTCGGGATTTGCTTCAGTCGTTTCAGCAACATGTTGGAATCCTTCAAATCCCCATGCGCCAAGCCGCTTGCGTGCATCCACACCGTCGCTTGCATGGTTCCACGCAAAACACTTTGCATATCTCGAAGCAGAGCCGCTGCATTTTGTGACTCGTGACCCACCATGAATCGTTCACTCAAATTTTTCCGAATGAAGCTGCCATCCACGTCGAAATGCTGCATTGCAAGCGCGCCAATTAGCTGTCCATTCGCCCTGAGGAGGGCAACAGGGCAATTCCCCCATCCGATATCTTTCTCGAGCGTTGGGCAAAAAATGCCAATGCCTTGGCAGCCTTGCTTCCTTGTCGCTTGATACAAGAGTGCAGCCTCACACAGGACGCCCCCCCTCTTCAAAGCATGGACTGGTTGACTTGTGAGCTTCACAACAAATGTCTCCTGCACGTCATGCCGGCCGACCTCAACTGCCACTCCTTCGGATCCTGCACCACAAATGCTGACCAAGTTCAGTCCAAGGTCTTTGCGGAGCACTTCCATAGCGTCGGTTACAAGAGGCTGCACACCCTGTCGCGCATCTGGAGGGATCAGATTCTCTCCCTCAGCCACTATCCTTCTCGGAATACCGTGGTCTCGCTCAGCAGCACTGCCGGTGTAGTACGCCTTCAGCATGGCGTGCTTAGGTCCACTATCCTTGGCAACTACCCAACAAGAAGCTGTAAAATTAGAGATTGGCCCAAACCAATCGAAACGTCCGAACCTCACATTGCTGCTGCGATAGTCATGGTTGATCTTGGAACCCAGCGAGGATTGCCGCACAAGCTCACAGTCCTTGGTCCGGCTACTATCAATGTAAAGACCAAGGGAGTAAGTGAGCGATATGTTGTGGGCAATGGAATCTCCCTCTCCCAATTGACTCTTGTGCATCAACACGCCGTCATATCCTGTCATAAACATCCCAGATTCAAATTCCTGCCCGCAGAACAAATCGCTGCCACGGCCAGGAACTGCCTTGCTCACGTACAAAAGGGGCACCTCGGTGGATAGACCTTTTGCTTTGCCACTTTTAGCGCTTACCCTCGGTATCTCACACGGCAGTTGTATGGCATACATCAAAGATCCATCTTCCTTCGGATACTGTGCTATTTCGCGACCCGCAGGCATATCCTCCATGAGAAATTTGTAGGCTTCTAGCCGGGCTTGCTCAGGGTCCGTCTTGGTCAACTCAAATAGCCAACGAAGTCTGTGACTTTCTGCCTTGGTACGGCGGACGGCACCAGATTGAGAGACTGCGTTGTTCACACCTTTCTGAACTGGTGAATCGTTGCTTGTCAGTGTTACCGCTTGGTGGACAGTCTTAAGGCGCTTTGCCTCGGAGGTTGCGCCACTCGGGTCAGATT
>Ga0214210_1000194_pt1 | contig 14781 bp, 17 predicted proteins | sample TroBogEpilimnion_31_FD_153048 | JGI IMG/M metagenome (GOLD analysis project Ga0214210, IMG submission 153048) | Freshwater microbial communities from Trout Bog Lake, WI - 03AUG2009 epilimnion | ecosystem: Environmental > Aquatic > Freshwater > Lake > Epilimnion/Euphotic zone | place: Trout Bog... | reverse complement strand
CGAGGACTATGGGTAGACGAGTTATTGGATCCGTCAGGGTACCTATGGGAAACTGGATATTGAATTTTTGGCAAAAATTAGCGAAGAGAGTATCGAGGGAGGAGGTGAAGGAGATGCCCTCCCTTGCTCTTTGGATCATGATTTGGAGGAGGAACCCACCCCATGTCATGATATAGGGTTTAGAGTCCCATTCAAGATTATATTGGTTCCAGATGTTATAGAGCTCCGAGTTCACTTTTCCTGTCCCAGTGAGGAGAAGGTTTTTTTTCATGCGTGGTGTGTACTCCTTCAAAGCATATTGCAACGACTCCGCTGGTGCAGCCAGAGCTGAAAGGAATGATTGAGGGACAAAGACAGTCTTATTTTTTTGTGTCTGGTTCTCATTGGTCCAAATTGCATCTGCCATGCGGATGAAGAGGATGCCATCTTGGTTTGCCTGGTAGTATTGCGAGAGTGAAATGTAAAATGACAAGAAAGGGGCCAATGGTGCCAAAAACAACAAGACAGCGTTTGTCTTGCTAAGCGGTCTGTTTGCTGGAGTGCAGAGGAGGAGTAGCATCAGAAAATAGTGGATCGCAATGTACAGCGTAAAGATGAGGATGGAGGGATTAGGGTCCATGGAATACTTGTAATAATAGGTAGTGTCTGCTAAGAAGTTCATACAAAGCATAATTTTTTGCAAAAGATCGACGTGCTGTATCTGTGACATCATATGTGCGTTTAGTAGGGCGAAAAAGACTGCTGACATTGTGTTATGATGGTTTTGGATGGTACTGCTCTTGGAGAAGATGTGATCCATGGCCAGGGGAATGATGAAGGTAGCTGCTGGAATCAAGGGGAGCATCATCCGTTGGATGTACTCTCGGGTAGTTAGCTGTTCAAAGATTTGTTTGCCTCGATCTTGGAGTTCCTGGAAGATGTAGGGAAAGTCCACCTCGAGGGCTGCAACGAGCTTCATCATTTCCGATTCCAATTCGATATTTGAAGGGGGATAGTGGCAGAACTGGGCCCTGAAAATGCGCGAGAGGATGAGGGCCAACGAGATTTGCAGGCTGTCGTTGGTATTGCCCTTCCTCTTGAAGGCTTCATACATGGAGGTGGTTTTCTGTAGGTTGGTGTCATTTTTGTAGAGTGCCTCCCAGATGTACTGTATGGTGGTCAATTTTTCGCACATGTCCATGTATCCTTTTGCGAAATCGATGTTCTCTAAAATCTCTGCAGGAAGGGCGTTTGAAGTATCATGGTCATCAAAATAGTAATAATAATTTTGGGCCCAGGCATGTTGCATGTCATGAGATAATTTAGCAAAGGGAACCTGCTCATACACTTGGTTTGGTGTGGTGATATTATTATGCTTGAATTTGAGGAGGGAGTTTTGTATGTATCTTGTGAGGAGGAGGTCTATCCACTTGTAGGGTAAGCTAGGTTCAGAATTTTTTCTTGAGAATTGTTTCAATTGGTTGTACTTGTCTGTGACGTGGAGACCCTTCTTCCCATTCAAGAGCAAGTCCAAAACATAGTTGTCGGCAGACTGCATGATGATGGATAGTAGTACAGGAAAAAAGCGATGGTTTATATATCTTTTCACTGTGACTTGGACAGAATGCGTTGGAGCTCATTCACAATGAGAATGTCCTTTTTCTCCACGAGTTCCTGGACGGTATGACGGGAGGTATTGATGAATCCCAAATCTTTGAGCAACTCAATGAGGGAGTGCAGAGTCAATGCTTTCGATTGCATGCTCAATGGCCATCCTCGTTTCGGACTCTTTTCAAAACTTCGAATATCAATCTCCAAATTATTTTTGAGCTTAGGGGCAACCCTTTCTATGAGGATATTGAGCACGTTTGTCGTATTTCTTTTGTTATTATTCTTACTTTGATGAAAGAAGAGGGGAAAGGTTTCGTTCCAATGCTTCAAAAAGGCATTTTTGTCCTGTGCAAGGGATGGGTCGAAAAGGATGGAGGCCTTGTGCAGAGTGGCTGTATAATTTCTCAATATGATCTGATTATCAGGGACATCTTTGCGTTGTGTCATGGAGGTGTTTGGATCAAAGAGGTAATCACGGCTAAGAAGGCTACGGAGTGTTCCCTTCAGTTCCTGGATCATATCCAGCCTCAGCATGAACTGGGCATACAATGTATCAAGGGGTTCTGGTGGAGGAGTGGAGCATTCAAGATACATTTGAAGCATGTGCTCGTGTGCTGTATTTTTGGCTTGGTAATAGAGGCCCAGGGCGACGCAGGAAGGAGGGATGACCATGAGTGCTGTCCTTAGGAGGCCTCCGCGAGAGGAGGGCATGTGGATGACGACCCTGAATCTGATGCAGATGAGTGGGGGGGGCTTTTATAGTCTCCTGGCCATTCTGAGCCTATTTGAGCCATTTTATTACAAAAGGCCGTCATTTCGTCCTCTGTCATCATGATGAGCTTCTCCGTTTGAGTTTGCCTGTCGTGGCGGTGTTGACCCTCATCATCACAGTCAAAAAGGGAGCAACAGGAAGGGCAAAGAGAGCACATTGTAGCAGCAGCAGTAGCGATCACAGTGGAAATATAGAGTAGCTCAAAGATCATCATATATACCCCGACATCCAACGGACGATGCCCGCCTCATCCTCAGTAGTCGTAGTACTAAGGATCTTCATCACAATGATGGTGAATCAGAGCTACTATTATAACTACAACAACTATTCCTTAATCCAAAAAGAAGAAGGGCTTGTGCTCCAACAGCCCTCAGGCGACGAAATCCGTATCCTGGGGATATGGGGGGTGCGCGAAGCGGTTTGTGAGGCGGATACGTGCACGCCGAGCCTGGAGGGGTGCCGTTTGCTGTGCATTCCAGGGACATTTTTGTCGATGGAAAGCCGTGGCTGCACGCCATGCCTGCCCGGGACGTATCAATCCGGCTACGGTGGCTTGGGGGGTTGTGACACATGCGAGGCAGGGCTATACGCCTCTGGGATCGGGTCCACCGTGTGCGACGCGTGCGAGATGGGCAAATACACGGATAATATGGGGTGTGTATCGTGTGGAATTTCCACAGAGCATGTGAGGCAGATGGACAGTGAGTGTCGGATCATGGCGTGTGAAGGTGGGTACATTCCTACGTGGGACATGGGAGCGTGTGTGCCATGCCCTGAGGGATGGAGCGTGGCGGACGATGGGCTTACGTGTGTGGCTCCACGGTGCCCTGATGGGCTGGTGAGGGCAGGGGACGGGGTGACGTGTGTGCCATGCCCCTTGGGCTGGGTTGCCGACGGCCAGGTATGCAGTGCATGCGCTGCTGGGACTGGGGGCTGCATCGATTGCATGCCGGGAACGTACGCCAGCGCAAGCGGGGCCAGCGCATGCAGGTCTTTCTCTTTTTTCATTTTTGGTAATGGTGGATAACGCTGGGAAGCAGGGCCTGTGATACTGGCTACTACGCGCCTTGGGGGGGCTCAAGCGCCTGCCTGGAATGCGACGGGGCTGTGGTGTTGGACGGGGGAACGCGGTGCATTACGTGTGATCCTGGGTTCTATTATGATGATGGCAATGGGTGCATGATGTGCACAGTGTGCCAGGAGACGACGTTTGTGCTGTATGCGTGCAATCGCACGTTTGACACGGTTAGCTTTCGGCTCTTTTGCTTTCAGCTCTTCGCTTTCGGCTCTTTTGCTTTCGGCTCTTAGTTTTCGGCTCTTTTGCTTTTGGTTCTTCGCTTTCAGCTCTTAGTTTTCGGCTCTTAGCATTCAGCAATCAGCTTTCAGCTATTAGCTTTCGGCTCTTTGCTTTCTGCTACTAGCTTTTGGCTCTTCACTTTCGGCTACTAGCTTTCGGCTACTAACTTTCAGCTATTAGCTTTCGGCTACTAAAGCCAATGGCTGGGCAGGTATGCGCTGCGTGCCGGACGACGTGCCCACATGGAGCAGGCATCCGGCAGTACTGCACCATGTACGAGGACAGCGTGTGCTCGGATGTCTGCCTGCCAGGGAGCATGCCGACGGAGAGCGGGGGCTGCACGGCCTGCGAGTTGGGAACATTCAATGACGTGGAGGCGGGCGGGACGTGCAGGCAGTGCCCCGCGGGGTTGCTGGCCAACGGCGCGCGCACTGGATGTGTCGGGGTATGCGAGGCGGGTTCGTACCCCCATGACTCATATTCATATTGCGAGCTGTGTGGACCAGGTACGTCTTTCTCTCTTTTATTCAAGGGGGGGCTTAGACTGACAAGATGATGATACTAAAGGGACAGGGAGCTGTGTCGCGTGCGAGGCCGGCAAGTACGCTGCGAGGAGCGGGCAGACCGAGTGCGACGCTTGTCCTTCTGGAACGTTTGCTGTGCCTGGATCCAGCGCCTGCAGCAGAGGGGGGGTTTGCCTCCTTGCTTAGTACTAGTGTACTAGGAAGCTCAAAGCAAGAGGAGGAATTTACTAGGCTGTGGCCCTATCAATCTGTTCGACGTTCTTTTCAGCGATCTTTTGAGGGTCTGTGAGAGCTTCCAAATGGTCATGGAGGTTATGGTAAGTGGAATGAAGGTAGGCTATATCCTGGAGGAGGCCCTGGTGCTGCTGTTGGATGGAGTTGACCTGCTCCTGCTGGTCCTGGATGATTTTCTTCTTTTCGGCGATGAGTCTTTCCTGCTTTTGGATTTCGAGCTGAATGCCTGCGATGGACCTTTCGTTTTGCTTGCTGACCTCATCAATCTGGAGGGGGTAGGTGCCCAGGTTGACGAGGCCTGACTGGGCGCCGTAGGCGATCACCTTGTGTATGCTGATGAGGTAGCTCAGGATCTGCATCCAGGCGGTGAAGACGAAAGAGGCGGGATGATTGGGCTGGAAGACGGTGGTCTTGGAGTAGAGGACGTGGTAGGCCAGGAGGGCCTGGATGAGCTCAATGAGGTGCGGGTAGAAGTGGAGGATGTCGGGGGTATGTTTCTTGAGGAGGAGCTTCATCCTATCATTCTTGTCCTTTTCGATTTTCGCGGAAACGAGGTAGCGATCCTTTTGCAAGATCAGGGTCGTGAGGGCCTCCTGAATGTCTGGCATGGAATCAATGGAAAAGAGCTTGACGACGTTGTGCTCCAGGGCAATATTGACCCCATCCAGTTCCTTCCGCTGGGCAGGCGTGAGATCGGAGAGAGGGGCCTTGAGGTCCTTGGGGAGTATGCTGGCGAGGGTAAAGGTCTTGTTCAAAACGTTGAAGGCGGTGCGGAGCTGGGACTCTGTGGGCAGTTCCATGCGTTGCTGAAAGTCTTTATCTTCTTGGTTCGTAGTAGTAGGTGCAGAAGAGGAGGAGCTGTCATCTGGCCCTTGTTGGGGCTGTGAAAAAGCAGTAGGTTGCTGTAGATAAGCATTATCATTATTAGGCATGATCATGGCAGCGGCCTGACTTGCAGCCACCTGCTGCTGCTGCTGCTGCGCGATGATAGGAGGAGAACGTGTGGGCCCTGGCCTGCCTATAAACTGAGAGGAGGTGAAGTTGGGGTGTTGGAAACCAGTGAGCGCAAAAAAATCCATCTGATGATGCACGATCTGGACCGTTATATATAGTCTTGGCAAATGTTATTATAGGGGGATTTCAGTCATGACAGCATCGGCGTGATTGGGGGCAGAGGGGTGCTCCACGACGGCAGGGAGAGGAACAAAGACGCTGCTGCGGTAGAGGAGGAAGACGCCCGAGACAAAGACGAGCTTCCCGATGACGGCCAAGAGGATCCAATCGGAGGTATGGAGCAAGCGGTTGTAGAGGACCTGCTGGACCACAAAGGTGGCGATGGTGAGGATGATGGTGATGGGGAGGGTCTGCTTGTTCCTGAAGCCCCTGAGGATGAAGGCGAGGATGACGACCTGGCAGAAGGGGCAGAGGATGAGCATGGGGAGGAAGATGGCGAGATTCTTGTCCTGGAAGATGGTCATGATGTGGGGGGTGCCGACGCTGACGATGGGGGTGTACCAGCCCACGACGAGGACGGCGTGGAGGCAGCTGACCGGGAGGGCGGCCTCCAGGACCTGGGAAGGGGACATGATGAGGCGCTTGGTATGGGCGGTGGGGGGCAGGCCCATGAGGAGCATGAGGGGGCTGACGAAGGCGAGGAGGAGCATGATGATCGGGGGCTCTTCGACGGAGAGCGGGGCCTTGATGAAGATGCCGAGCTGGGCGCAGAGGAGGAGGGCGTAGATGCTCCAGCGAAAGATGCGGAGGGTCTTGAGGACGGTGGCCTTATCCTGGTTGGGGGCGAACTCGGAGGGGTGTTTGGTGTGCTCCAAGGTGAGGCCAATGATGCTGAGGGAGAAGAGGAGCATGGTGGTGACGGCGATATCCCAAAAGCCCAGGGCAGGGAGGGCCAGGAAGCATCCGGAGCCACCGAGGTACATGCTGGAGATGAGGGCCTCGCGCTGGATGCCCCTGTTATAGAGCTGCTCGTCGTCGTCTGGCTCCAGATCCTCTGTGGCATCATCGCCCTGCGAAGGGACAGAGAGGAGCGCATTGCTTTCCACCATGTCTGGTCGATAGTCGTAGTAATAGTAGTAGTATGCGGGATGGGTGTTGGACTCTATGCAGGAGAGGGCAAAGTAGAGGATCCTGGAGAGGAGGGTGTAGATGAAGTAGATGACGGCGACCTCGAGGCAAAAGAGGGCATTGAGGAGGGGAAGCTCTGTGGCCGTATCGGTCTGATTCTGATGATTGAGGGAGGTGAGGGTGGCGCTGAGGGAGAGCGTCAGGGTGAAGGCCAGGAGGGGGGGATAGACGGAATGATCGACGAGTCTCATGGCCTCCCTGCCCACCTAGCAAAGTGTATATATATATATCGGATCAATTTTCATCATCCGTATGACGCTTCACGAGATAGCCAATGTGGTTACCGCGGCGATTGATGAGAGACGAAAGGCCCGTATTGCCGAGATTCGTGAAAAGGAGAAGGTGTTCTTCGACAAGCTGAAGCGCATTGGACTGAAAGATGCCCAGATCGAGGGGGTGGAATGGCTTTCGGCAACGTACGATTTAGGGCTGAGCTGCATCCTGGGGGACGGGATGGGGTTTGGCAAAACGGCACAGTCGATCTTCTTCCTGTTCCGGCTGCGTTCCATTGGGGTGAATGGCCCCTTCCTGATTGCAGTGCCCTCCAACGTGCTTGCGTCGTGGACACAAGAGCTGAATGATTGGAGCAGTCGGTGGCTCCAGCATATTGGCGAGTATGCGAGGTTCAACGTCTATACGTAAGTTCTGAATGTTTTGCTCTGAGCTCTGAGCTTCAAGCTTTGAGCTTCGAGCTTCAAGCTTCAAGCTTCAAGCTTCAAGCCTCAAGCTTCAAGGCACTAGGGACTAACATAGCCTGTGCAGGTTCCATGGGCCTGGACGGAGACCTCCCCGTACGGACAGTCAGATTGTGCTGACCGCGCACAAGACGTTTGGGATCGACTTTGACCTTGTGAGCTCGTTCATTCCCAAGTGGCATGTGGTGCTTGTGGATGAGGCGCACAAAGCCAAGGACGAGCAGACCAATTTCAGCAAGTACCTGCCGCAGCTGGAGGCGGACATGTACTGCCTGCTATCCGGGACGATCGTGCACAACGACATTGAGAACGAATTCGCGCGGATCATGGAGTTGGTCATACCCAAGCCGCTGAGTGACCTGGTGGACATGAAGGTGAGTCATTTTCATGTTTGAATGTGTTAGGAGTTATGACGTGAATGTGTATGATGAAAAGACATTGCTGAAAAACGTGATGATCAAGACGAAGGCATCAAGCAGCCGAGCCGACAGAGACGTGGTGGTGGTCGGGGAGGATGACGGGGGGTCGCTGAAAATCAACGAGGATGCCCTGCTCGGGGCGCAGAAACTGCTTCGTTGCTTCCGGCTACGGAGGGAGCTAGAGGACAGAGATCTCAAAGGCAAAAAAACGTGCACCGTGCTTATTGAAAAGAGCAAGGCGCAGCAAGAGATCTACGAGGCTCTGAGTCAACAGAAGGCGAACAAAAATTTCCAGAACCAATGCGACCTACACCCATTTCTCTACGAGAAGGGAGCCAGCGTCCCAGATTTGGAGAAGGAGGGGCAAGAGGATAAATTCGTTCAGGCTGCCATCGAGAGGTCCAACAAGGTTAGTTTCATTCTGGAGGCGTTAAAGATTCTGCTATCCGAAGGTGGGCACAAGGTGCTGATTTTCAGCAAGTCCATTCCCGTCATCTTTATCCTTGCGATGGTGATCCGAAAGCAAGGGTATATAGTCAATTTTATCATAGGGGACACGAAAATGGCGGAGCGTACAAAGATCCAAAACCAGCTCAACGATCCTGCGAATCCGCTGCAGGTGCTAATTCTTTGCACGGATGCGATGGCGGAGGGGGTGCAGCTGCACGGGGCGGACACTGTGATTTTCCACGACCACCATAGCAACCCACAGATGGACAATCAGGCGGAGGGCCGGGCGTACCGAAAGCGGCAAACGAAGCCCGTGCTGGTTTTGCGGCTTGTTCTCCAAGACTCGGCCGAGGAAAACACGCTGAGGGGTTGGCTGCAGCAAAAGCGAACGATGCACTTGCGGCTGGAGTACGACCTCAAGGACGCGGAGATTGCAGTGGCCATGAATCAGGAAGCTACGATGAAGCGGCTCACGATCCGGGGCACCGGCGACGGGGAGCTTAAAAAGCTGCTTCAAATGCGGGAGCGGTACACGGAATTGCCAGAGCGCAAGGTGTATGACGATGTGGAGGTGACGTGGCTGGCGTCCTCCTCTTCCTAGGGGATGTAGAGGCCAGCGGCGCAGAACTGGCAGGAGGACATGCCATAGGCGGAGTAGAAGCCGATGCTGCACTGGGCGCAGGACTGGGCCGCCTGGGTGTTGGAGTAGGTCCCAGGGAGGCATTGGAGGCAGATGCTGGAGGAGGCACCGCCTGTGGAGCCTGTGGAGTAGGTGCCTGTGGGGCAGAGGAGGGTGCAAGGGGAAGTGGCCTGGAGCTGGGTGGAGTACTGGCCCTGGGCACAGAGGATGCAGACGGCGCTGGAATTGGGGTTGGCAGATGGCAAGGCCCATGTGCCCGGGAGGCAAGGGGTGCAGGTGGTGGAGGCGGTGGTGGAGGCGTAGGCGCCCTGGGGGCAGGCGGTGCAAGAGGCGAGGGCGCCCGAGGCGGTGGAGAAGGTGCCGTTGGGGCACAGGGAGCAGGACGTGAGGCCCATGGCGGTCTGGAACTGGCCTGTGTTTTGAAGGAGGTTGTTAGTTTGTCTGAGAGCGTATCTGAGAGCGTATCCGAAAGCCTACACCCAAAAGCCTATCTGAAAGCTGATCCGAAAGCATATCTGAGAGCGTATCCGAAAGCTGATCCGAAAGCTGATCCGAAAGCCTATCCGAAAGCCTATCCGAAAGCCTATCCGAAAGCCTATCCAAGAGCAAAAATCCAAGAGCAAAAATCCGAAAGCTGAAGCAAGAGCAAAAATGCGAAAGTAGGACCTGGAGCACAAAGGGTGCAAGGGCCTATTTGGCCATTCCCGGTGCTGTAGGTGCCCTGGGGGCAGGACTGGCAGACCGAGACGGGGGTCGAAGGGGAGTAGGAGCCCAGAGGGCAAAGGATGCAGGCTTGGACGGAGGTGATGCCCTGCGCCTCAGATGGCGTGTCAAACATAAAACAAATAAAACATTCAAAAATTCAAAAACCTGGGTTGGGGTGTAAGAGCCAGAGGGACAATTGGAACAGGCGCCTGTCAATCGATATCAGCCTTCCCACTACAGACTTAGGAGGCACACGGACCTTGTGCTGTAGCGCCCATTGCAGAGGAGTAGGTGCCAAACGGGCATTGCTGACATTGTGTTGTGGCCTGGAGTGGAGCGTAGGAGCCTGCAGGGCACTGAAGACAGGCTGCCGTGCCGTTGGTGAGCCCCAGGCCCGTGGCGTAGGTTCCCTGTGGTGTGACAAGCACGTGAGCATGTACCAAAAACAAAAGGCAGGAAGGAGACACCTGGGTGCAATTAGCACAAGGGACCGCAGACGCCAGAGCAGAGGAGTATGTGCCCTGAGGGCATATCTGGCAGGCCACTGCAGCGGTTGCGCTCTGGGCTGTGGAAAAGGAGCCAGCCGAGCAGGCCTTGCAAGTGGTGGAGGCCATAGCTTGGGCGCTGTAGGTGCCAGAGGGGCATGGGAGGCACTGAGTGGAATTGGGGGCAGAGGAGTAAGAGCCAGGAAGGCAGGTGTCACAGAACATGGACGAGGAGGGGATGGAGATGTATCCCGCGTTGCAAATGCACTGGGAGACCTTGGCGGCAAGGGAGGGAGAGAGGGAGTTGGAGGGACAGGCGAGCTGGGTCTGGCCTCCTGGACAGTAGGATCCAGCGGGGCACGGGTTGCACTGGGCGGATTGAAGGAAGAAGCCAGGGAGGCATGAACAGGCTGAGATGGAGGACTGTCCTTGGGAGGAGGCGGAGTTTGGGTAGCACTGGACGAGGGAGGTATTACCCTGGCAGTAAAAATTGGGAGGGCATATTTGGCATGGCGCTGTAGAGGAGGAGGAGTAATAGCCAGGGACGCAGATGCATTGGGTTTGGCCTGCAGCGAGAGTCTGGGAGTAAGGGCCGCAAGGGCTGGCGATGCCGCTGGTGCAAGTCTCGTTGAAGGGGCACGGGACGCATGCTCCCGTCAGGTCCAACATGTAGCCAGGAATGCAGATGCACTGAGTGGAGGAGGTGGCATTGACGGGGCTCATGGAATTGGCGGGGCACTGATTCTGCACGCCATTGCCAGGGCACCAGAAGCCCTGGGGACAAGGGCTGCACGCGAGCTGGCCAGTGGTTCCAGGGAGGCAGATGCAGTCGGAGTAGACGGATGGGTAGAGTGTCTGGGCCTGGCTCATAGCCCTGCATGGGATGGGCATGGATTCGCCGCCTGCGAAGCGTTAGGGTCAGGGTCCTGAAGCTCATTTGTAAAACAAAAAGCCATACCTGGACAGTAGTAGAGCAAGGAGGCGGGGCACGGGGCGCATGGAGAGAAGGTATTGGTCCTGTAATAGCCTGCGTTGCACGTGCAGCTGGCGATGGAGGGGCTGCCGGAAGGGGAGGTGGAGTTGACACAGGCGGTGCATGCCGTGGAGCTGGTGTAGGAGTAGGTCCCTTGAGGGCAGAAGTTGCAAACGACGTTGAGCGTGATACTGATGGTGTAGAATGCGCCAGCATTGCATGCAAAGGTGGTGGAGCCAGGGGGGCTCCAGGCATTGTCTGGAACTTTGTTGCATATGTCGATGGTGGTCCTATCGCCCACAAGGACGGTGGCATCGTAGGTGTTGGCTGGACACTGGAGGCATGTGGCCGAGTCGTTGGAGGTGACGTTTTTGTACGTGCCTGGAGGACAGGGCACACAACCGCCCTGCTGAGCGTAGTAGCCTCGGATGCAGAGGCACTGGGTTTGTAGAGCCGTGGCGTTGGCGAGGGTCGAAGTGAGCGCAGAGCAGGCGGTGCAGAGGGTGCTGCCCTGGGTCGAGGAGTAGGTGCCTATGGCACATGGGGAACAGGCGCTGGCGCCCTGGGAGGACTGATAATAGCCAGCGGAACACAGGAGGCACGAGGCGAGGGCGGTCTGATTGGGGGCTGTGGAGTAGGAGCCCTGGGGACAGCGGAGGCAGGTCGTGGAATTGAGGAGGGGCGCGTAGGATCCAGGGGCACAGAGTTGGCAGGGGGCGGGGGAGGCGAGGGCGGTTTGCCATGAGCCCTTGGGGCAGAGGGTGCACTGGGAGGCCATGGACGCTGAGGCGAAGGTGCCCTGGGAGCAGGGGGCGCAGGAGGAGGCTGCCCCTTGTCCTGGGTTGAAAGTGCCCGCTGCACACGGGAGGCAGGCCAGGGAGGAGGTGGTGGAGGCATAGGTGCCTGTCTTTGTGGTTAGATATATGTTTAGCATCCAACATCAAGAAGGTACCTGCAGCACAAACTGTGCAGGTGGTGGCGTTGGGCGAAGAGGCAAAGGTGCCAGCAGAGCACACGAGGCACTGAGTTTGGGAGTTGAGATTGGGAACCTGGCTGTAAGTGCCTGTCGGGCAGCCCTGCCATTATTGTGTGAGTCGAGCCTCAAAGCCTCAAAAGCTTAGAGTTGGATACAGGCCTGTATAGAGGTGCCACCGCCGCAGTAAAAGCCTGGCGGGCATGCCTGGCAGAAGGGTCCCAGGCAGGTGGAGGCACCTAAAACGTAGGCTTAGATGCATGCTTTCTGGGCTAGAATCATCATATACCAAAAAAACAAGAAGCCATAAAAATAGGATAAAGACCTGCAGCAGAGCCCGACCTCGAGGGGCACTGGGTGCAGTTGGACGGGCAGCCTACGGAGAACGGGCAGTAGGTGCCTGCGGGACAGGACAGGCATGTTGTAGGGGACTGCAATGTGTAGAACTGGCCTGCCGTGCAGGAGGAGTCCGCTATTGTAGGCAGGAGGAGGAACAGGGCCCCAATGATGGCAAGCATTTGTTGAGGGTAAAGTTGCGCTTGCAGATATATATGCTGTAATGGTATTCAAAAAGATGGTAATTTTACTTGTGACTGTGGTAGGATTATTGGGTTTGGAACCTTGTACGGGTCTGATACGGACAAATAGAGAGTATCCGTACTGCTGCAGCAGTATGTTGACGAATGTGCCATTTTCGACGTGCTGCCTTCCTGGGGGCACAGGGTGCGATACTGTTGTGACGAGCGATGCAGCCACCCTGAATGAGGATATTGCGTGGGCCTTTGTACATACGGGGCAAATGGTATTTCATTCTTTTATTATAATTATTACTATTTTGTATGATGGTTTTTATCGACACGACTGCAGCACGCGCCGCCTCATGTGACCACCAACTACATCTGCCCAGCAAAGTGCGATACTGAAGGTGCTGTGATGGAGACGAACAATTACGCCGTGTACCAGGCAGTGCCTAACATGTACTATACGTTCAACCCGGACTGCCTTGGGTACACCGTCAAGCACACGTGCGAGGATGTAGCATGCTGGGTAAAATGCGCCGATTGCCCGTACGGCCAGTACGGCGGGGACTCGTGCGATATCGTGAGCCCTACAACCTGTACGGACTGTGTCACCTTTCAAGGGAGGTATCTCCTGCCTGGGCGCGACTGCAACGACATCCGGTTGTGGACCGTGTGCACGCCCTGCACGCCTGTGTCAGAGTACACCCTCGACCAGCAGACGGGGAAGCTGCTCCTGAACGCCTGTCCGCCCTTTCAAAACAACATGGGCTACACCACCAAGGCGAATGTGGTGTGCAAGCCATGCGTGAGCTGCATCGGGGACGTGTACTACTTTGCAGGGGAGCAGGACCAGGTCAAGTGTGTGACGGAGCCCGAGAGGCAGTGCATTTACACGTACCGCGATGCCAAGGGCGCAGCCCAGACTACGCCTATGCCATTTGTGTGGGGCAAGGCTCGGATGCATGGGCAGTACTATGCGGATGTGAACTCGAATGGCGTGGGGGACACGCTCCCGCAGTACAGCCCGTGTGCAAACTGGGCCACAGTTTCTGTAGGGTACATTGCGAATCCCCTTGTTTCTTCTGCTGGGCTACCTTGGAGCTCGGATTGCGATGTGCAAAAGGTGCTGCTCTGCTTTCTGTTGTTGGTGCTCTTCTTCTTTCCGGTGCTAACCCCCCAAAAAATAAAGGTGGGGATGTGTGCGCAAGGGTACTACTACAAGCTCCAGGATGGAACCTGCAACGCGTGCCCGAACGAGGGCCAATCCACACCGGCTGGATTCTCTGCACATTGCAATTGCTCGTCTGGGTATGCGCGGCAGGATCAGGTCAGTTCCTTTTACTTTTTCGGCCCAAGCCGTCTGCAAAGGCTTTCGGCCCCTGCAAAGGCTTACGGAAAAACTGACGAACCGATCAGGTGGTGGCGGCGTTTGGCGCGAGCGCAAGCGTACCGTCGGGCTACGAGACGGAGCACTGCTTCTCGTGCCTGGGCGAGATCAGCCTCCTGTTTCGCAGCGTATACATGCCAGAGTACATGATATGTCCTGGGCTGACGCGCTGCGAGGGAGATGGTCAGTACGTGAGCGCAGACGGGCAGAAGTGCGTACAGTGCCCCGCAGGTGCCTTTGCGACGAGCAAGCGGGACGGGTGCCTTATGTGCAATGCCGGGACATACCAGGTGGGGAACGGGTGCCAGGCATGTGACACGAACCTGGAGCTGTGCCCCTACAGCGGGATGACGGCACCACTGACGCAAGTGATGAGCTGTGGGGCTGGGCTCATGCTGAAAGTGTCGGGGAATTCGTTGGTCGCCAATACATGCGAGACGTGTCAGCTGTGCGGGGAGGGGACGCCATACATCTTTGCGGAGGGCCACAATTTGAGCAATCCATGCGAGCAGGCTGGTAGCCAAGGGGGAGGGCCTGTGCACTACTTTGCGTGCTATTCGAGCAGTGACGTGACGTCCCAGTTCAGCAACCCGCTGAATCCCGTGTTTTCGAATCTCAAGTACCGTCTGACATTCAGCCAGGGGTCGGATGGGTACGATCTGAACCAAAACCGGGTGATTGTCCAGGCGTGCGACGACAGGTCCTCCTTGTCGCTTTGGTTGTTATGCTTATGGGAGAGTGTGACCTTGGGTGATGACGCGCAGGTGGCTGCCTTCCAATGCCGAGTGGGTCGGGGACGGGCTGCAATGCGTGTACGGGTGCAAATACGGGTGGGACCGACGTGTGAGCGATGCTTGGAGGGGCAAGATCCAGGAGATCATCTACAATGGGACGAGGGGGGACCTGTACAGCTATTTCCAGGGGCTTGAGAGTCCTTCTCCCACCAACTTTGGTAAGTGGACGAAGGGGTGCAG
>Ga0214210_1000189_pt1 | contig 14893 bp, 4 predicted proteins | sample TroBogEpilimnion_31_FD_153048 | JGI IMG/M metagenome (GOLD analysis project Ga0214210, IMG submission 153048) | Freshwater microbial communities from Trout Bog Lake, WI - 03AUG2009 epilimnion | ecosystem: Environmental > Aquatic > Freshwater > Lake > Epilimnion/Euphotic zone | place: Trout Bog... | reverse complement strand
CAGCGGCGGCGGCGGCGGCGGCGGCGGCGGCGGCGGCGGCGGCGGCGGCGGCGGCGGCGGCGGCGGCGGGGCGCAGCAGCAGCAGCAGCAACAACATAGGCAGCAGTAGCAGTGGCAGCAACATGATCGGCCATGGCAGCAGCAGCCACAGCAATCACAGCTCAGGCAGCGGCAAGGGAAGCAGCAGCAGCGACATGAGCAGCTCCAACATCCGCATTGGCAGCAACTGCCGCAGTGGCAGCACCGCACACAGCAAGAGCAGCAGCTTTTGTCTAAACAGCGAGCGCGCAGCAGCAGCAGCAGTGATGGCTGCGGCGGCGGCAGCAGCAGCAACACAGGCAGCAGGGGCACGCGCAACAGAGACAGCAGCATAGGCAGCGATGGCAGCAACAGGAGCAGCAATTGCAGCAGGGACAGTGGGGGTGGGAACACACGCAGCAATAGCAGCACACGCCACAGGAACAGCAACACCGGCAGCCGTGGTGGTGCAGATGGAAGCGAGGCAGCAGTGGTAGCAACGCTGCAGGCAACGATGGTAGAACAGCAGCAAGGACAGCAACAAGGGCAGCAGTGGCGACAACAAAGGCGGTGGCAGCAACACAGCTTCTGCACAAGCAACGAGCGCAACGCAGCAGCAGCAGCGGCGGCGGCAGCATAAGCAAAAGCAGCAAAGCAGGCGGCAGGGGCATAAATAACAGTGAGCTGTAGCAAGAGGCACCGTGAGGGTTGGTCCACGTCTTGCAGCCAGCCCCCCCGCCGCCATCCACGGGACGGCCCGGGAGCGACGGTAAGAGGCATGTAGTGCGGAAGCTCACGTCCCGCCGCCCGTCCCCCCGGTCCGAGCCAGCGCGTCAGAGTCACCGTCCGCTCCTTCGCGGCCCACAGCCATCCACGTGCCGACCAACCACTGCTACCAGTAACCAGTTCAGCCCACTGCTCGTGTCCGGAGTCGCCTGAAAATTCCAAGCCCATTACGCCAGAAGCAACGGCTAGAGACACCAAGAGGAGTAGACCGGCCGCTGTCGGCCGCGTCAGTGCCCGCGGCGTGGTCCAGAGTCCCCTGCCGGGCCACTCCGGGCCTGACTCGGAATCACCTATACAATCTTTGTTGCGGGCCGTGTGCCTTTTTTTTTTAATTCCCATGATGGCCTTCCCAGCAAGAGTTGCTGTCTGTGAATTCGTCCCTCCGTCGCCAGTTTCAGGCCCCATTGCGCGCGCAGACCACCCTTCAGCAGCCTCTCCCCTGCCAGCTGGTGTGGTATCATCTCCTTCCCGACAACTGCCAAGCACCCCGGTGACAGACACGACAACAACCCTACAAGAACTCTTGCGCTCCGAAGAAACGATCCCTGCCAACAATGACGGCCTGACATCAGAGTCAAGTGCTGCTGCAGTGGGACTCCCCCCTGCAGCTTATCCGCCTCGACCTGTCCACCCCGGGGTCGCAGAAACCCCTGAAGCAGTTCACTTCCCACTTGCATGACGAGCCTGTAGAGCTGCAGATCTGCACCTGAAGAGCCCCTCCAGCTCCTGTAGACACAGGGTCACCAGATCCCGCATTAGAACAGCTGACTCCGCCTGCGACAGGCCCAGGCGCTTCAGGTTGGCCTGCCATACGGGCTCCGAGTAGGAGCCCCTGGTCCCGATTGTGAAGGTCAGTGTTTCAACTGACCATCCGGGGAGGTGCCGAGCCAGGGTCCCCTGCACAGATTGATAACGTTGTAGTTTGTAGGTGTCAGTTATAGTGTGCCAGTCCTCTCTCCCGTCGCCTGCCCTGGTGAATTCGAGAAGGAGTAGTACTCTACCTGACCAGTGCACTGCCATCGCGTCAGGACGCTTGCGCAGCAGGCCTGCAAGAAAAACTGGGTCTCCTGTGACGTCGAGATCCTCCTCCGTCAGCATATCCCAGACCCTGCACCACTCATCGCGCCGGTCCACAGGCGCAGAAAGGCCCAGCAGGCCGGACACAGTTAGCTCCCGAACCACCTGCCACTTGGACTGCAGCCGTTCCACGCGCTGCCACAGCATGTCGGCCAGGTTATGGTGCGCGCGGATTCTCGCCTCCTTGAGTGCAGGACACATGCATTGTATGTGCGCCACCGTCTCTGCTGGGTGTCCGCAGAGAAGGCAGCCCGCCGACGTGGTCCGCTGCCACCTGTGCAGCACAGCATTGCAGGGAAACGTGTTCCCTACGGTCTGAAGGATCCGCCGCTTCACGGCCCAGGGCTTCAGGGCATGCAGCACCGCCCCCAGCGTGCCCCGGCCCTGGAGCGGCCGTAGCATCCAGGAGGCGGTGAGTGACAATGACCCAGAGGCTGATGACTGACGCAGTGCCTCTCTTCTCTGCGAGGCAGCTACCTGCACTAGATGCGCCTTCAGACGTGCATCCCACTCTACCGGCGTGTCACGAAAGTAGAAATACACGGCCTCCGGGTCAAGGTCAACCGGCCGAGTAGGGTCCAGCTCAGCTGCTGCAGACGCGCTCGCATCTGCCGCAGTGTTGAGCGGCTCCGCTCTGTGCGACTTGACCTTCAGGAACCTAGTTACTGATCCCACTGCTACACGCCCGTTAAGCAGCTGCACGGCATAGATCAAGAGCTGTCTCACCGGGTGCCGGTAGAGCGATAGAGGGAAATCTTTCCTCTGAAGGTTCTTCAACAGCAACATGGCGCTGAGACTGTCCGTGAGAATGTTGAGGTCCTCACCTTCCGGACACTCCTCCAGCGCCATGGTGATACCCGTAAGTTCAGGTCGGATCGATGACGCCGAACCAAAGACTGCAGCACTCCTTGCCTGTATCCTATTCCCCATGGGTACCATCGCTGCCCCCATGGCACCATCTCCTCTGCAGCTGCCATCTACGCCAACTGTTATACCAGAGAGCCCGTAGGCGGCGCCGGCAGGACCCAAGGTCGCCTCCTTCGCCGAGGGACTGAGAGGGTCGAGCGGCGTCACACCGTCCCTCGTGAGCAGTATCATGTCTAACTGACGCTGGAGCTCCCTCCGCAGCTGTGGGGAGCCAGCAGCATTGCGGCTGCCCCACAGCGTCCATCCTGCTCTAAGCTTCGTTGCCCGCAGTTCCCCTGTCCTCCAGCTACCTTTGCAGGCAGCCGCTAGGGTACCCCTGCGGAAGACTTTCACCACGCTTCCCAAGCTGCGGAGCCGGTCCGCGAGCGCAGTGTCAAGGTTGGACTTGCAGGTGAGTGCAAACCACACACCATCGCTGGAAAGCCCTCGACACAACTCGAGCTGCTCCTGCGGTGTCAGAGCCAGCAGCACATACAGCACTCTTTTCAGTGTCGGGCCCAACAGCTCCTGTCCCCAGCCCTCAAGACCAGTCCAGTTCCGAAATGACGCAGGGAAGACCGCCGGTGCCACCAGCGGGTGGCAGCCCACAACTATCTCCGCCTGCAAGACACCCTGTAGCCCATTGTAGAATTGCTGGGAGCCTACTCCCTGCCGTCGCTCGTCCGACTCCACCTGCGGTATCCATCCCTGCAGCGTGCAGCACACCGCCTCCGCCCCATAAGCACCTGCAAGCAGGGCCCAGCGGCCCTGGTGCACCGTGCCCACCTGATATCCATCGGACCTCACGACCTGCACGAGACCATCTTTCGTGCGCGCAATGTAGTCGCCAACCACCACCACTCCTGCCGTCTGATCATCAAGGGTGAATGTTATTCTTTCCGTGCTTAGCCGAACAGGCGCCCAGGTTAGAGGGCCACCGTCCGGTATGTCCGTCGCAACAGAGCACAGGCTCGGGGCCAGCCAGCGGCATAGCCGCCGGAGCAGGGCCACAGAAGTGTCTGTGCACCTACCAAGGGTCAGCAAATCTTCGACAGGAGCTCTGCTCCGTCGTGGACATGCCGCGCCCTCAGGACGAGGCACAACCACACCCAGGCGACCCAGCTGCTGCTGCCAGCACGCCAGAGGACAGGAGCTGCGCACCGAGTCCCACCGAGGGTCATTAAAGAGGGCCGCTCGCGTGGCATGTCCGGCTCCCAGGCCGGCAAGCGTCGCCTGCACCAGCGCTTGGTCGTTCGAGACTGCCCTGACCCCCTCTCCACGATCAAGTCGAGGGAAGATGGGGCCAGGGTCTAGTCGGGCGAGGGCTCGCCTAAAAGCACCCAACCAGCGCGGGTTCCGACTGAGGGACTCTGGCACAGTCCAGGTAGCAGGTCGGTTGCTGAGAGCTGCAACGACGAGTTGCCTTGGCATGCGAACACCTCTACGTCGGAAGCGGCGCCGTATGGCCCCCCAGGACGCAGCCACGCACGCGACGTCCTGTCTCAGTTGATCATCCGCCTCTGCAGACGAGGCCAGCTGGCGCAAGTGGGACAAAAGACAGTGCCAGCTCGTCTCCCGCTCAGTCTTTCCCAAGGAAAGGCACGTTGGGAGGCGGATCCGCACCCCAAGTTGACCACAAGCGCGCAAGAAGCGCGCGATGGGGCACTTACGCGGAGATCCCTCCTCCGCAAGTGCCGCTGCGAGTTCTCTTGGGGTGTGACACCCGCAGGAGTCGCACAGCTTGTGGTATCGAGCAATGGTGTCCGCCCGAAGCTGATCGGGCAGGGCCACCAGCTGCTCAATATGTGTCGCCAGCGCCTGTATGAGCAGCACCCGAGGGTGCGCGGTGGCACAGCCCCCATTCTCCTCAGGGAGCAGGAGCGGGGCCGAGGGGTATCCTGGCGGAAGGCGCCACGACGCACGATCGACCCGCAGCCACGCGCGGTGCACTTCATTCAGCTCAGCGTCAGTCCAAGGGACCAACGGAGCAGAGTATCTGAATCGGGCGGTAGCAACCATGTGCATGGCTGGCACCATCTGACTCAGCAAGTACCGGCTAGAGTGCTCTCTAGCTATCTCAGCCAGCTCCTTGGTGGCGGCAAGGACATGCTCCTTCTCCGCTGCCAGGATTGGTCCCGCCCGCCTCTTACTACCGCTCGAGACGAGGCTCGCCCGGACACCAAGATACGGGAAGCTCTTGTCCGCCGGGAGGTGGACAAGAGGACTTCCCCGATACAGTATGGTGTCAGTAGGCAGCTCACGCCTCTGCTGGTAGTCGTAGGCAGTAATGACTGACTTGCTAAGTTTGACTCTTGCACCGGTCCACGCACAGAAGGCAGCCACCACCTCAAGAAGGCGTGACATGCCCGATGCGAGCTCAGTGGTCAGGGCCAAGTCATCTGCGAATCCACGGGATGGAGCACGCAACCCCGAGATGGTGTTGTGCCCCACCCCAGTGGCCAGCAGCGCTAATAGAAGACAATTAAAGATCAGACCAAAGAGCAGGGGAGAGGGTTTATCCCCCTGCTTTTTGCCCCGGAGAAGGAAGATGGGAGCTGACCTACCATAAGGAAGATCCGCCTCATAATACGCCCCAGCATAAAGCCTCCGGAGCAGATCCACATCTGGGACATTCAACTCCTCCAACCACCGCCACAAGGCCTCAAGGTCGATAGAGTTGAAAGCCCACTCAAAATCGAGGTACGCCACATACAGCGATTTCTTCTGCTCTGCCGCCTCCTCCCACGCCCAGTGGAGCGACTGCACTTGTCTCTGCGTGCTGTGCAGCCGTCGAAACCCCTCCTGTGAGGGGTCGAGCAGGCCGTGCCGCTCGCAAAGGCGGTACAGGCGGTCCGTCAGGACCGCAGACAGGATCTTGTAGATCGTGTCGAGGAGGCAGACGGGTCGGTAACAAGCGATGTCTTGAACATCGCCCTTCTTGAAAAGGAAGCGAATGAGCCCCCCTTTCCACGACGCGGGCAGCGCAGCCCCTTCATCCAAGATACGATTCAGGCAGAGCAGAATCGTCTCTTTGAACTCCTCTGGCGCATGACGGACAAGCTCATTACAGAGCATGTCCGGAGACGCCTTGTTGTTGGGCAGCTGTCCAACAAAATACTGAAAATCATCTTCTGTGATGGGACCCCTCAGTGTCTCGCCCGAATCCGGCGGGACGCGAGGGATACCGCTCAGGCAGAAGGGGATGTCGGCCCACAGCAGCGGGTCAATGACCGGCTCCCTGTATGCAGAGCAGGTTCTGCACCAGGTGCTCACCGTGCGGGAGCCCGCACGCAGCGTGGGCACCGGCAAGAAGCAACCAGAGCCAAGACACCGGGGGCATCTAGCCTTGGTTGCCGCCGCCTCTGCCGCGAGAGCCACTTCAAACGCACCGAGCCGATCCTCCACGCTAGTGACAACGCGGGTTCGGCAAGATAGCTCGATAGTAAGGTCCTTGTCGGAAACCAGATCCAAGACCCTATAAAGGCTCGATGGGCCAAGCCCTTGAACCGATAGAGTCCCAGCTGACGCCCGGACAGGAAATGGGAGCAAACTAAGCTCGCTCGCCAGGTGCCGAAGCACGGACGCAGCCCCAGAAATGAGCACAGCCTCCGGATATGCTGTGCTGATCTGCGGCGTGTGGAGGCCCGGCGGATTAGGATGCAACATCCGCTTTAGCTCTCCGTTCGTCCAGAACCGGCTGATCGCCGCACTGCGGGCCCGCGCCATTTGTTGAGTTAGTTCGTCTTTTCGAAGTTCCTGCAGCTGCTCAGTCAGAGTGTGAATCCGTTGTCGCAGGTACCTGCACCATGATTCTGTCCACGCTGCAAACTGCGGTGTCCACAGCGCCGACAGCGCCGCAAACGTCGCCGGCTCAGGGTACAAGCCCCTGTCCCATGCCTTACGCATTGCCCTGGACGGCCGGCCCTGCTCCGCTCCAGCCAGCTGCCGCTGGTAGATCTCCCTGCGCACCACTTGGAGCAGGGAGAGCTGTGCACGCAGTTTCCTGAACTCTGGAGACTGACGCGGGGCAATAGGCCGGATGTCGCCACCCGTCACCCCCAGGACAGTTCTTGCGCAGTTAACCGACACCCTGCGCATACGTTCTAGCTGACCAAAGCAGTCTTCGTCCGCCACCGGCCCGGCAGTCTGGAGCGCCTGCGTCACTCTCTCCCGCCACTCGTCCCGGCGCGACACCCAGTTCTTCATTTTGAGGCGAAGAGGCCTGCGGAGCGCCTCCAACGAGGGCATGGGTCCTATTCCAGCCACACTCAGCGTAGCCCTCACGCCACAGTGATCATGGCGCGGATCTGCGCTGAGAAACGTGGACGCGCCTTCTAAACACGGTCGGTTGGCCCTCGACTTGTGAAAGAAGCAGTCGAGGACCGCACGGCGCGTATCATTGAAGCTGTGCCAGGTCGGAGCCTCCGGTGCACAGCACTCAAGGCCCGACGCAGCGCTCCAGGCTCGTAAGCGACCATCCGCATGACGGATCCGCTCCGAGTCGGCGTAGCCAACTCTTGGGCAGACAGAGGCGTTCCAGTCCCCACCCGCCAGGGTGCAATCAGATTGCTCCTGCCACCGGGTGAAGACTGCTGTAATTAGGCTCAAGCAGGCTGCCTGCTGAAGAGGCTCCCCTGCTTGATACTGATACACGTTGGCAAGTAGAAGCGAGACATTTGTGCGCGGTTCTACCAGCCGGATGAAATGCGTTCTGAGCAGCACGTCTGGTGCCGTGTCGGCAACCGAGGCGTACTGCTGCTTCACGTCCAAGAGCGATGCTCTAGTACCTAAATGGACGTGAACCATCGTCACCACCTGAATGAGAGCCGTGCGGTCATCCGGCCGAACGGACTCCCGACGCACTGCCATGACGCAGTAAGCAGGGAGCAGGCGATGCGCCTCTCGCTTCAGCGCAGCGAGGGAGTGTCGCGGTAGGCGGCACTCCTGAAGCATCACTACCGCTGGCAGGTCCTTGAAATGACCAACTAGCTGTGGCAAAGCCTCCACTAGGCCGATTGGCCCAACATTCAAACACACTACAGTTGAGAAGAGGGTAGGGGCGGATTGGTGAGTGGAAGCGGGAGGAGAAGGTCCCCCTCCTCCCACCTCTTCCCTCCCTGCGGCCTCTCCAGCCGCCGCCCCTCCTCGTATGCTAGTCTCCCTGCGTGTCTCCCTGCTGGCCTCCATCTCCTGCACCTTACCTGCTGGTTCCTCCACTCTCGGGGAGCCAAGAGAGGAGGGTTCAGGATCGAATGGAATGGGGCGGTTGAGAGCAGAAAAGTAGTGGGCAAGAGGTCGCTGTCGGAAGGAGGGGAGGGAGGGGAGGGAGGAAGGCGGAAGGGGGGGCAGAGAGGAGGTGGAGGGGAGAGAGGGGGAGTGCGGGGGAGGGAGAGGGGGACAGAGCGGAGGAGGGGACGAAGGGGACAGAGGGGAAAGGTGTAGTGGGGAAGGAGGGCGTGAGGGGAGCCCCTTCGCCTCCGCACGGCATCGCTTCCGTGTCTGTCGTCGCTCATTACGTGCTAGCTTATTTGGACAAGCGGCTGGCGCCTGGCAGAGGCACCGCACCCGTGTCCATCCGCGTGCGGGAGGCGGCAAACTCGATTCTTCCCGCCAGAATGACGTCGCCGACACTCTGAGCTGGTAGGAAAAGAGAAGCTCCTCCCCCGCTCGGATGACTCGAGCTGTGCGGAGAACTATCAGTGGGAGTCCTGAGAGTACGCATGTGAGGTCGGCCGCGTCGTCCACCAGGCAGTTAGCCCGTGGCAGACTCATCGGGATGGACCACTCCTGCACCAGGCAGGCGTGGTTCACCAACTGCATGAGCCCAGGTGGCGGTGCGTCCTCTGCCTTCAACGGAGGGGCCCCATCGATCACCAGAGGGACAGACGCGAAGTGTTCACCTAAAGCTATGTCGTGATCTCCCAAGCGGGTGTCAGCCCGCTTGATCGTTCCCGTATATACTGCGATTCTAGTGTTGGCAGGGATTTCGCAGCTGGCCTTGTACCCACTGCCAAGACCAGAGGTCTTGGTATGAGTCAGGAACCGCGCTGCATTCTCCATCACCTGCCGACACTCCCGCTGTATGATCGAGTTACTGTGAAATAACTCCACCGCTTCGCTGACGCGCGCACTGTCCTCCCTAGAGAGGCTGCCTAGGCAGTAGACCAGGATGGTATCAACCGTCCTGGGTCCAGTAGCAGGGGCTGACAGCGAGGCAGATGCGCGAATGCGCAAGGAGCGACGAAGGACAGGGGGAGGAGCGGGTGAAGACGGGTTGGGATGCAGGGGGAGGGGTTGGGAGGGAGGCGGGTATGAGGTGTGATGGGGGTCGGCGGCAGGGGAGGGGAAAGGGAGGCCTGGGGGCGAAGAAGGAGGAAGGGCTGACTCAGCCTGGGCCCCCCTCCCGTCGGAGGAAGCTGCGACGGGAGGAGGGGTAGAGCGCAAGGGCGCCGGCATGCGAGAAGAAGAAGGGGGTTTGCTAAACTTTGACTTGAGCCGAGTCTTTGCGAGACGACGGCTGCATCAACCGGGAAATGTGGTTGATGCTAAGCCTGGGGCGGGTTATCCGGCCCCGACTGACGAGCCTTAGCCAGCAACGCTTTGAGGTCCTTTTCACCGAGTCGAGTCAGAGCCTCGTGGGGTACCAAGCAGCTGTACACCATGTCCCGTGTTATCACACCAGCAAAGACTCTCTGGAAGACGGCGATTACGTCTGCATGGAACGCTTCCCCGCCAGGGCTGAGAGCCGTATAAAATTGTCTAGCCTGGTCAACAACTCGAAATTCCAGCACTAGGGCGAAGGCGTCCTGACTCTTCTCCCGCTTGCCAACAAAGCCAACATCCAACACCCCCAGATGCTGCTGACAGCATCTTTTAATAGCCAACAGTTCGTCGAACCTCTTGGCCTTGTTCCGACCCACTAACTTAGCCAACCAGTCCTTCGGAAGTGGTGCAAACATAATCATGGGACTCTGCGGTCCACCCTGCCCGATCTGAAGGAACGGGGGTTCGGCACCTGGACCCACCAGCTCCTTCAGAACGTGGTGCGGACATTGCGAACAGTCGATGCTAATTTCGACCGGACCCAGCGCCAGTGTTACTCGTGCTGCCGACCGACCAGTCATGATGATCGCCAGCACCGACAGACCAACTCTCAAGCTCGATTCCTCCGCCTCGGGCCCAAAAGACTGCACCACCCTGTCCTTGCCTTTCCCTGTAGACTTAGAGGTAGTGTACCGGACCAACGAAAATTGGGTGTTATAGGCCCTGCTGAAGGCAGTGTTAAGGAGCTTCAGAAAACAGAGATAGGGCACGTCCAGCGCTACACCGATTGCTTTAACAAGGATGTTGTCGCGAGCAGATGGTGTGATCTCCGCGAAGGGGCCAACAGGGTCCAATGTAACATATGAGCCCGGCCAGATCTGCAACTTACCCGTGAGAAGATCTGTAACCCAGCTTCTCGAGTCACTCGAGCCAGTCGGAATAACTACCGTGACACTCAGGAGCCCGACAAGCTCCTTCGTGTTCCCATCGATCTGTATCTCACTATCCATTAAGCTCCTATCATAAGCATGATCCTGTGCCAGCCCCGGGACGGCAGCCACTATGCCACGAATGATCGCGTCCTTCACCACTGACTGGTTGACGAACTCCGGAGATCCGGATGGGAACAGGGCCTTGGGTGCCACGTCATTGACTCTGATCCCAACAACGTTCCCCTCATTTACCCATTTTGGAACTGCCATATCTGGTAGCAGCCCTAGAGTCCCTCCATTTTCATAAGCTCTCAACGCGGTATACCGCAAGACTGCAAGACGAGACGGGGACACCTTCCCGACCAGCCCGTGCTCGCGAATGACGGCGGCTAGATGCTCCCACTGACCAAGAGTGTAGTCGTCCAGGAGAGCCTGTGCCAGGCGGTACTCTGGCGGAGGTGACTCCGGAACTTGCACATTCGATCGGATGTCATGCATTAACGTGTCCAGACGGTCATACGGCGTGTTTTCATCAAAGGACTGTCCCTTGAGCATCTCCTCACGAGCCTCTCGGTCCATACCGCCGCACAGCCTAGCGCCTGTCCGGCACGAGCCACCGCGGCTCACAAAGAATCGCAGCTGTTCAAAATCTTCCGGCACGAGCTCCTCGTACAAGACAGTTCCCTGCAGAATGTAGTCTAAGCGTAGCAAGATCCTCGTCAGACTGTCGAAGCCCAAAACATCCCGCAGGCAGGTACTAATCGCCCGTCGGACCGTGCCTGCAGCAGTTCCGGGATAGTGTCCCGCCTCCTCCACAGCCTTGCGGGATACCGGGACCGATAGCTCGGACCCACCAACACGCACCGTGACTGTCACCTTTTCCGATGTATCCGGCTGGCAATCCACCTGCTCCACTCTTCTCTTGAACCGGGGCGAGACTGCACCCTCCCGCTTCGGCCCTGCCTGACTTTTCACCGCCTGCCCCATCAAGGAAACTGCACTAACCACGGGTCGCAGAGCTCCGCCGCCGCTTGCACGGCCAGTCACCGGTTCAGCCCGAGCCGACGTGGGATCGATCCGCACTCCTGCGCCAGCCACGAGTCTGGACACCTTCAGAGCAGAGGCAGAGAACATGTCCCTGCGCGCACCGCCCAACTCCAAAGACCCGGGTCGAGCAGGTGTTGGTAGAATCCCTTCCACCTCACGGGCACCGTCCTGGGACACTACGGTGACAAGCTGTGGTCCGGCCGATACGCCTTTCCCTCCAACTCTACCTATCGGGGAAGTTCCTGCCCTCGTCGCCACCTCAGCTCTCCTCGCCATCTCTGCATCCCTCACTCTCCTCGCGCGGTCCTCAGTCGCTACCCGCCACGCTCTCTCCTCCTCAACCCGTCCGTTGCCGACCCCCACAACACGCGTTTGCTCACATATCACCTCCTGCGCTGCCACCTGCACACGTATCTGCGCCTGCACCGACAATTGTCCCCGCGTCAGATCCTGCGCCGCTCCCTGCACACCTGCCCCTTCCTGCAACCTCGCCGGTTTCTGCATCGCCTCCTGCAAACTCGTCAACTCCTGCATACGCGCGCCTGTCTGACTCTGCGCCTGAACGCGACCTGCCACCTGTTCTGCTGCCTGCCCGTACTCCGTCGCTGCCAACGTAGGCCGCAGGGTCATCCCGTGACCCGCCGCCCGAGTAAGCATCTCCATACGCACTTCCCCTGCTTCTCCTCCTGCAATCCTCTGACGGACCCCCAAGCCCTTCGCGAGTTCAGCGTCCCGCGCAGCCAGTATCTGCCGCAGTGTCTGCTTACCCGATTTGGTCCCACTCGCTGTCCCCCTCTCCACCGCACTCTCCCTGCCTCCAACCATCACTCGGCTACACGCTGACATACCTGCCGCAAGCGCCTGCGCCATCCCGCTCGCCGTTGTTTGCCGACTCGAATGCCTCTCACCACGCGCCGATACTCTCTGAAATGCCAACAACCCTCCCATACTCGTCCGCTCTGTCTCACCCGCAATTACCTGCCCAATCACCCCCATTTCGCCATGTGCCGGCCCACGCATCCCCACTGACGCGCCCTCCAACACCGGCTCTTGTTCGCTCACCGCTACCAACGCACCCGCCACCGCTTCGTCGTGCATCGTCTCACGCACACCCTCTGACACACCCTGCGGCACTGACCCTACCCCGCTAACCTCGACCGGCCTCTCCGCCACCATCTCGGCGTGCACCGTCTCGCGCACACCCGCCGTCTCGCCCTCCAACACCGACTTGTTCCCGCCCGTCGCTACCAACCCACCCGCCATCGTTTTGCCATGTACCGTCTCACGTACACCCTCCGACACGCCCCTCAACACTGGCTCCTTCCCGCGCGCCGCTACAAGCCCCCCTACAACAGTCTCACTGTGCACTGGCCCACGCACACCCACCGGCGCGCCCTCATCATGGTCCGACGCCTTCCCACTCACTGCTGTCGTCCCTCTCGCCGACTCCCCACCACGCACCGGGCCCCGTGCACAAGCCATCGCACCTTCTGTCCGCGCCCACGCTTTCCCACTGGCCGCTGCCTGCCCACTCTTCTGCATCGCAACTACCATCGCTGCATGCTGAAACACCATCACACCCTCCTTGCTCGTCCTCCCTTCCCCACCAGCAGCAGCTTCCCGGCTTGCCTCCGACTCATTTTCTCTCGCCCCCACAGCGTGCGCCCTCTTCACCCCACTCTCTGCAGCAGGCTCCCCCACGTGCATTCCCCCGTGCGCCAGCTCTCTTTCACTCGCATTTGCAAGCCTTTCCTTCCTCGGCTCCATCCCTCGCACAATTATGCTTCTGCGCTCGCGTGCCACAGCATGCCCCTCGCCGCTGACATACTTGTCAGTGATATTGTCTATCTGCCTCCTTGTCCACTCTATACGCTCGTCCTCTGTCGCATTCTGACCGTATTGCGACGGCTCCGCCCGCCGACTCAGCACCAACTCCAAATCCCGTTCGTCGACCGGTGTCGGCCATGAAGAGGCCACCGGTCCACGATGCTCACCTGCCACGTCTGGGGCTGCTGGCCAGGAGCCCAGCGGGGTCACCGACTCACCAGATGTAGCCGTCCTTTCTCGCACATCGCCCTTGCTTGCCTCGAGTCGAACAGGCGTTGTCGAGCTAGAAGTTCCTGCCCAGTCAGAGCCTCGCGCGCCGCAGTCGCCAACTACAGGCACGTCCAGAGATGTGTCAGCCACGGCTGGCTTTCGGTCCGGCAGCTCTTCCCCAGGTTCTTTGTGCCAAAGCGTCTTACCCTGGTTGACTCTGTCCCGCCCCTCTCGCTCAAAGCACCTGCAACCAACCACACCTTTTCCAAAGTTCCTTTCTCCGACCGCCCCGCCACAGTTCTTGCAGCCTCCACTCCGTCTCCGACGAGCCTTACGCGCGGGGGGCATCTCTGTCACCGGGCAGTCCGTTCCTTGATCGTCCCGAACCACGTGCTCCACCGCCTCGAAACGAGCCAGAGCACCTCCGTCGCCCAACTCGTGAGTCTGTGTGCTCACATATGCGCAACCGTTTCGTTCTCTCGCGGCCGAGTACCAATCCGCCACACAATCCTGCATGGACATGACAGAAATTCTCGTGTACCGAGCTGCCGAAATGCTAGCCTCCACGGCCGATTTGGAGGGCGCGTGAGTCCTCTCATCGCCCAGCGATTCACTAATTTCCGGCTTTGACCTCCTCGCACACATGATTGTGGCTGGAGGCATGTCGGCGGTTGGGTGAGCATTCAACTCAGACACGCTACTCTCTGGTCTGCTCGTTCCGAATATCCGATCCACGTCCGTGCTACGAATCACTGCCGTTCTTTCCATGTCAGGTTCAACAATTTGCATCGCAAGGCTCGCCCCGAACGATCCTCCATCTACTGAAACCTCCTTTGTTTTCCTTTCCTGAGATTCCCCTCCTTTCGGCTCATGACCCTGAATGTCCTTCCATAGCTCTAATAAGGACGGCCGCGACCTCCGGAGACCCGCCGCAACATTCGCACCTTGCTGTTTTTCATATCCACTACTAGGTGGTCGTCCGGGCGGAAACGCGTGCTCAGCGCGCGGGTTATGGACGGCCGAAACTGGGTTAATAACGAGTGAGGGCTGCCGATCTACGAACGGCTTGTGCGCCTCACGCGTAGGGAAGGCACCTCGGTGCGACTGGCCGAAGTCTACACCAGATGTGGAGGGTATTATCGATTTGTCGGGAAATGTGTCGAACAATGTGCTGGAACCGTGGGTTGCGTCGAATGTCTCGGTCTTGTTCTCTTCCTTTACATTCGGTGTGTATGGTAGGGTGTTGTGTTCTATTTTCTCGTTTTTTTGTGTTCTCATGTCATACATCGTGTTGTTGTTTCCGGATAGTATTGAGGACGATTTATTTGTGGGCGAGGTGCAACGGGTGGATACTTCCTGATTTGTTACCAAAGCTGTCTCACACAGATCATAAATTTTGCTGATAGGAAAACCATTGGAAAGGAAACTTTCAAAATCATGTGACTTACCTGATTGCAGGCTGTCTTTGTGGGCAGGGATCGTTTCTTCGGAGCGCAAGAGTTCTTGTAGGGTTGTTGTCGTGTCTGTCACCGGGGTGCTTGGCAGTT
>Ga0214210_1000183_pt1 | contig 15315 bp, 2 predicted proteins | sample TroBogEpilimnion_31_FD_153048 | JGI IMG/M metagenome (GOLD analysis project Ga0214210, IMG submission 153048) | Freshwater microbial communities from Trout Bog Lake, WI - 03AUG2009 epilimnion | ecosystem: Environmental > Aquatic > Freshwater > Lake > Epilimnion/Euphotic zone | place: Trout Bog... | reverse complement strand
CACATTAAAGTTACGATCACACAGAACATGCGAGTCAGCCGCGTACTTGTCGCCTGGTGCATCAGGACAGCCCTCCATCCCAGTATATCCTGGTATTTCACAAAATAATTTGGGATATCCCTGGATATCCGGGGATATCCCGGGCTAACCTGTGGTCCTGAGCATGTCTGTACAAGCGAAGCTCAGATGGAGTGAACATATTGGCCTGATCTTCATCCACTGCAGGAAGAAAACCAGCCTCTATCGCGTCGGCCACGGAAATGGGGCGAACAGACCCTTGTGCTGGCTTGGGCAACAGAGACAACACGCTGGCCAGGTCCTTGAAGCCCTTCTTTTCTTGTTTCTCCATTTGCAGTAGGAACCTGTTGATTGCTTCCTCCATCTCCTCCTGATCTGGTCTGGCATCTATGAGTTCCTCATCATGTGGGTCGGGGCAAGCTCGGACCGACTATGCAGCAGGTGGGTCTTGGATGTCCCGACACGCGTCACAAAAACATCCGTACACCATGTAAGCACTGATCAAATTTGGGATATCCCAAAATATCTCAAAAAAAAATTAAAAACTAGGTTATTCTGGGTTGTCATGAGATATCCTAGTTTGTTTGAATTTTTTTAGGTTGTCCCAGGTTGTCTTGTGATATCCTTGTTTGTTGCAATTTGACAAGTGATATCCCGGGATAACCCGACCTGGTGTTTATCCCGGGATATCCCACAGGTTTATCAAGTGAAATAGTATAACATATGATAACCCAACATAGCCCTACCAAAATGGGCTGTTCGTTTTTCCAACGGAGAAAAACGAACAGCCCATTTTGGTAGGGTTATGCAGGGTTGTCATGGGTTATCACGGGATAAACACCAGGTCGGGTTATCCCAGGATAACCCGGGATATCCCGGGATAACCTTGATGTGGGATAAGTCTGGATAGCCCAGGATATCCCAGGTTATATGGTAATAAGTTTGGATAACCCGGTGGCTGATGACGCACGTCCGGCGTTGGCACCGCAGCGCCGGCGCCACCGGCCATCACACACAGTCTTGCTTTAATGAATTTCACATTAAAGGCAGGTGATCTGCATAAAGGATTGGCAAGAGATCCCTTTCGGGACTCACGCCAGCTTGCGCGCCTGAGCACGCAGCTATCGATTAGTGACAGCACATATATACTCGCATACACAAGCGTATACACACGCCTACGCACAACACATATAGACACTCACTTTTGCCCGTTTGCTTACACGCCATCAACTTTCCGTTCTCCACCACACGCACTCATACTATTCACACATATATACAGACACGCACACATTCGGACAGGTCGCCTCCAGCACCGTATGTTGATCTTTTGTCCTTGCCATAGTCCATCCGCAGTAGTCAACCCATATTCTTGCACTGTCGATGATCCCACCACAGTCCAGTCATGCCTCCCTTCCTGTCTTCACATCACTGCCGTGCTACCTTGTGACCATCCTTATTCAATGTGGTCAACATAGCCTTACCCTTTCCCACAGTCTTCATCTATGCCATTTGAGCACCATCACCGCTCCTTCCATCGTTACGTGTACTACAGTTACTACATATCTTCACCTCCTCCCACTATTCCCTCTGATCACCATCCTTCTGTTGTACTATCTGCCCAACATTCTGTTGTTGCCATTTGCCATTACTTTCATCATTGCCATCCATCCCTGATCAGGTCACTGCCTTCGGAAGGCAGCTGTCATTCTCTTCCAACGTGTCATGACTGCTCCAAGGTCGCCATACCCATCTTGACTCTTTCTCTTCCGGTTGCCCAGTAGATCGAGCGAGCGGGAGTCAACTTTTGGACTTAATGATGTTGGACTTGGGCCAGTGGTCCGAGCTGCAAACCGCATGTTGTTCATGAAGGCCAGCGCAGCAATAGATGCTTGGACCGTGCTATCGATGACAGATTGCCGCTTCCCATGAGGCACTTCCAGAAATTCCAATGCAGTGCGCATATTGCTAGTCTGAATCAGTCCACGAGCTCCAACCACCCATGGTAGAATCTGTATTGCCCATCCACTCTCAGTATAGGAGCTGAGTGCCGTTAGAAGTGGTGCATAGACTGCCAGCTTACCTTGGTAGGCAGCCTCTAACCTTTCTAACCAAACATCGGAAGGTCGACACAGTTCCACTATAGCGATCTTCTTTCGTGATTCAGAGATTGCGATAAAGTCGGGGCGCCACCTGCCAACTGCCATATCTCCTGCCACTGCATCCGCATCGCTGATAGGCCTACCCGAGTTTTGAACTTGGATTGTGGGGACTCGACGCAGCTGCAGACCAGTTGCAAGCATTGGAGTCTCCTCATGCAGTCGCCAACCTCTGAGGAGAGATTTGCGAAGGGACACTGAGAGTTGCGAGCGGATCTGATTGTGAGCTGCTGTTCTTGCATCATGGAACCGAGGGCAGACACTAAGGAAGTGCGAGAGTGTTTCATCCTGGCCAGAGTTGCAGAATAGACACTGTCTGGATACAGCTCGCCCTATCCTATGAAGATAGGTTGCTACTGGGTAAGTCCTAGTCATGGCTTGCATCCAACATTTTATTTCAGAGCTGCTTTGCTTTGCAATCATTCGTGCTACAGTTGCGCCTTCCTCTGACCGAACCAGGTCACGAGCAAAGGTTGTGCTACGAAGCTGTACCGCCCGTCGCATGTTTACCTGAAATACCTTTTTGAGTATCGACTTGTTTGGTGCAATATCTTGTGGCAGGCTTGCTTGTTCTAGTTCTGAGGATATGAGATTGCGCACGGCTGGCTTTATCCGCAATTGTAATGTACCGTATTTTTGGGGTCCGACAAAGTAAGGTTGTCCATCTAGTGTGGCACCGGCTGCAGCTTGTTCGTCGGCCAGTTCGTTATGATAACACCCAGCATGACTCTTTATTTTAAATAGAACCAGTTCTTTTGGCCATTCGCGCAGAATCTTGAGTAGAGGAAGTAAGACATCAAAATGGATGATTTCTTTTGGTCCTGGCCAATAGTTGGCTCTTCCCCATTTAGACAGACATTGAAGCAGGCACAGGCAGTCGATAAATATCGTCAGTCGAACAGGTACGGTTATTTTTTCATGAAGTCGTTGCAGGAGACAGAGCAGAGCCACAGCTTCAGGACGAACCGACGCCAACGGCCCGCCAACAGGGATAGATATCTGCAGAGAAGGGGCAAGGGTGTTTCCCTCAGTGAGTGCACAACCTGCTCCCATCAGCTCACGGTTCCTGTCAACGCTGCCATCACAGCCGCCAAAGAATCCCTCGCCTGTAAAGCGGACAGCATCTTGTTGGCATGCTCTGTAGCTTTTCAAGTTGTGAGAAGGGCATTCTGGGTCATGATGAAAATCATATCTCCGATTGTCCCAGGAGCCTAGCCGTTCCCGTACTATTAGAGGATCAGGGGCGATACCCGACACCAAGTGTGGGCGAAGAAGCCAGAGCTGGGAGATATAGCGAGAGCTCTGGGAGTCCCATTTAGCAGCACTCCAACATTGGATATGATGAAGTACTAGACTCTTGGCTGGAATGTCAACTTCCCGCTCCGCTCGCAATTCTCGCAATTTTTTAATATCCTCTTCCGCACGTAGAGACGGTTGATCCAATCTAAGGATCCATACAATGTGACCATGTTGCGCAGCCCGTTCTAGAATAGCTGATCTTTGCTCAGGGTCAAAGCAATCCAACAATAACAGAGCTGGCTGCGGCAGCCAATCAGTCAGAGCACCTAAGCATGAGTCTGATTCCACCGGGGAGAAGAAGTGCTGGTAATGAGGATTGGACATTACTGCACGAGTCCCTACAATAAAGTCCACTGCCAGGATACCACGCAAACAGGCGAGCAAGTGACGACTCCAGGGAACATAAAAATCATCGTCTGCCTGCTGTTGCGAAGAACAAGAAATGACCACATTGTGCATGAAGAGTTCTGAAGGGACCACGTCTTGTTTGGCTGTGACCAGCAACATGCCATATTGGGCTGCGTCCATTCCGACTACAACATGCTCAGGGCCTGTAATAATGACACGAGCATTTCGCTTGCACACAGACCACCCCATCGGTGCAGGCAGGTACTGAGGGTGGTGGTTTGTGAGGTCAATTTGAACACGATCAGGAAGGGGCGGGTCAAGTTGCCACGGATGGAGAGGGAGCTGTAATCGAGGTATTCTAATAGGCCTTTTACAGTGTAGTCGACATTCAGTAGTTGAAATAAGTTGCTGCCCATCTGTGCCTCCACCGGCCATTATCCATTGGGACGGAACGGAGGGAGACGTAGACGGACTACACAGGTCAAACCAAGCCTCTATGTCAACTCTGGGCACTTTCCATGGTGGCCTCCTGCATGCCTCGCCCAACGTTTCAGCACAGGCATCTTTCATGCAATCACGCAGAAAAGCTACTGTGAACACTGCAAATTGACTGTTAAGGCTTTTTGCATCAAGATCTTGGACAATTACACATTCTGGCCTATTCATGGACGGTGCCAAGGCACGGAGAGGAACCAGACATTCGATAGCGATTTCCCTGATGCCGTCAAGAGTGACGGAAACAATGGCCCGCACCCTGCTCAATTCCTTAGCAAGGTCTTCATCTGATATTGCAGCGAGGTCTGTAGTCAGCGGGAGGAAGTCCTGTGACATTGAGTATTCCAGATTGATCAGATCGTGTGCTGCAAGGGATCTAGCAATCCCACAGATGCAAGGAGGAAGATCGATGGCAGGAGGGACATATAGACTCTTACAGTTTACTGGTGTTTCTTGGGGGCTGAAACGCGGAATACAGAGATTCTCAACTGTACGATCAGGCACCTCGCAACTGGCAGTTACAATTGTAACTCGATCCATCCAAGCAAGGAGCGTTCGATGTTCCAACTGCGAGAGTCCACAGGAGCGGAGGCCACCCTCGCGCCACGCTAACCATTGTCCTGTTTGACCCCGAAGTTTAGGAATCGTAAGAATGCCAGATTGACCTAGTTTCTTGAGCGCATGGAGACATTCCTTTGCCTGCTCCCATTCTGCAAGCGCTTCGCCGCTGCTGAATAAGGGGGCTTGGCGATCGATTGAAGACGACGCCGTTTTATTTTGCCAGGCCCGCCACATGAGAGGCCAGAGAGCTTCTGCAATCACGGGGCCCGTATGCTCAGGCCATGGGCTAGAGACTTGCAGTCCTTGCTCATCCAGCCGAAGCAAAAGCTGGTGTGTGGGTGAGTTGGTGTCTACCGATCCGCTGATACGTAAAAGTGATTGTAGTTGAGTCAATGCGACACAGCCAAACGCGTGACACTCCTGACGCAGGCGGGAGAAGACGAATTGAGCAATTTCGCCAGGCAATGTCATGCATTGGTCGAGGGTGTCCAACCCTTCACGCACATAAATCTCGATTGCGGAAGGGCACTCACGGCCGCCATCATTATAACAGAGTACCATGGGGGAACTGTCCATGCTCCTACCTGCAGCCTTGAACCAAATTTGCTTGTAAGCTCTGATCCACGTCTCTGTGATTACTTCCAGCTCAGACTTTGTCCACGGGACCAAACCAGCACTATAACGAAAGATCGAGGTGATACCAATTGTAATGGCGAGTTCTTTCAATGGAGGAGGTAGCACTTCATCTTTTTGTAACTCGTCCAGTCTTCGTTGCATTTCTGTTGTGACATGAGCCTTTTCAGCCGCGAAGTCTCCGGTCAGGGTTGCTCGCACCCCAAGATGTTTGTGCGCCTCAGACGGGCTCAAAACTGTAAAAGGAACGCCATTAACAGTGATGCTGTCCGTGGGCATTGCTAAGCCTGTAGAATGATCAATTGCAGATATAAAGGACTTTTTCATATTGAAAAACATGCCTAACCAGAAATAAATTGGCCCTATGAGCTGCACAATGACTCGCATAGCCGGAATAGCATCAGGACCTCCAGTATGACAGTTGGTGTCGTCTGCGAACCCGCTGGAACCCGAGGGTCCGTCCAAGCCTAGTGCTGGGCATCCACGACCACTGGCTCTTACCGTTTTGTGAACCGGGTCATTTGTGAGGTCAAAAAGAGTTGGACTAGGTGGGTCTCCTTGGAAGACGCCACGACGAAGGAAACACGCTGCAGTTTCACCAAATGCATTACAGACCGACAAAAACCGGCCTTTGTATATACGCCGAAACAGTTCAACGTCATCCGGATGAAAGCCGTAGGCTTCCAGAATTGCAAAGATAGATCTATGGTTTATAGCATTGAACGCGTTTTTGATGTCGAGAAAGAGAACCACAGACTGGCTTTTATTCTCGCGCTGTTGTGCCAAAATACCATGTAGCTTGGACAATTGGCGCCGCGTGCTGCGATGCCGGCGAAAGCCCTCCTGCGCATCATCGAGCAGCTGATAGTCCTCTACTACTCGGTTAAGACTACATGTGAGGACGGTCGTGAAGATAAGGAATTTCGTACATTCGCCTGCAATCGGTCGTTGCTCCGACATCCATAATGCAGTTGGCGTCTTGGCAATGAGGCCACATATTGCTCCTTCCCATTCGTGGGCATACTCAGCTGGTTGCACGCCTGCAAGGTACGCATTGAACGCTGAGCGCAGCAGTTCGAGAAGCAGCTTGGGGCCATATTTGTAATATTCACGTGGAATGCCATCACTACCAGTACTCTTACCATTTCGCAGGCGGCTGACGATGGATTCGAGCGTATCAAAGTCTACAGGTCGACAAATGAGGGGAGCCAAATCACTCGGTATCCTGCGCATGCCTTTCCAAACGTTCCATGGGATCGGGCATGGTGGGAGGGGAGCCAAGTCTACATCATCACACACAGAGCAGCATTTAGCGCAGAAGAAACGCACAGCTCGCCTTGAGTTGCCACGCGCTTGGTTCGACGCTGAGGTCGAGATAGGCTGAACTCCCGACGCACGACAACTGACACAGATCGATTCAGTATCCATACCTTCCCCAGCCATGTGTAGCTCTTGTATCGCCAAAATATCGTCCGGGACAATGGCTACGTACGTTTGGGCCGGTTTAAGGGTACAGACTTTCGTTTTCTTGAAGGAGTGTTCTGAAGTGCACCATTTAAGAAGGAAGTCTCCCAAAGCCCGCGGCCCCCGAAACCATACTGCCAAGGCCTGGCCAATACCTTCAATTCTGGTTATGCCTGATGCTTCTGGTAACATATTGAGATAGGTAAGAAGAACCAGGTGTTGTGCAGGCGGGACAGCGAGGCGGATTCCGAGGTCTACTTGACCCGCTACCCCCCACATTCTTGGCCGTGGCTGGCGTTTACCAAGCGCAGCGCGTAGAAGCTGTTTGTCTAATGTTCCGCCATTGCGAATAAGCTTTTCTCTGGCCTGCTGTATATTCGTATATTGTGCTTTAGCGAATGCTTCCCGCACTGCCGCCCTCCGAACATCTAGTGCAACACGAGCTTTATCAAGCCATACAGATAACACATTTTTGGCACTATCTGCGAAATACCAAGCAGGCAGGCCAAGAAGCGGCGGAGGACAACAATATTTGCTTTTCATAAGTTTCGAGTTTAATCGAGTTATCGAAAGCTGCCAGCGAAGGAAACGGTGGGGACTCTGCATAATTTCAGGGACGCGCATCAGAACTTGTTTAACGAATTCACGAGCGCTCCGAAGTACGTTCATTTCCCGAAGAATCTCGCGGTGTCCCCCAAAGCAAAACGATTTACCAACCTCTCCTGGTCGACGAGTGCGGCGTGGGGCAAGCAGCTGAGCAATACGATCTGCAGTCGTTTCTGCATATTTCAACGCTTGAAATGGATCCATAGAGACCGGTCGTACTGAATCCTTTTCATCGACCACTTCCTCAGGGCTGGTAGACGGTGCTTCGGCCACGTTTGCACGCAGGCTCGATAAGAGACCTGGGGTCTTTCCCAAACTCAGTTGCAGTAGACGATTCCATTCTGCGAGTATCTCAGGTTCACGAAACTTGCGAAGATTCACTCGACAACGTGACTTATCACACACAGTCTGTCGCTGTGGACGACATGCCCCGGCAAATCCCATGCCCGCAACGGTGTGAGGAAGGCGAAGCGAAATCATGGCGTGGTCAAAGACAGGCTGCATTTCCGCCCAGGTCACCCGCAGATCAGAGACAGGGAGATTAGCTGGGAACACCCAAGCCCGATCAAGAGTCGCTTTTCGCGGCAGGAGGCAAGCTTTCCATGTCGCTTGAGGGGAAGAGGGGAAAATTTCTCGCAGAGATGTTTGGGAAAGCCACGTTGACATTTGGAGGTCAGCGTCCCGAGTTTTGCTGTGACGCGAGTAGCCCCACCTACCTCCCTCTGGAGCTGAATTGGCATCACCTAATATGATTAGTCGCAATCCTTGATCACTGGCTTGGATCGTTATATGCTTCAAGGTTGCAAGTACCATCTCGCGGGCTTGGACCCGGTCCTTTGCTGCTATATGTTGATTAAGTCCTACCAGCCACACGCGTCGTTCGCAATCAGGATGATCAAGTTCCAGATGAAGGATGCGCCCAGGCACAGCCAACAACCACTGATCACGATCCATCTCTGGCGGGCAAGTCGCATCTATTTGCTTTATGTATCTGGCTGCGGACGCGTGCACCAGCGCTCCTGACCCCACTGGGTAACCAGCAGTATTTCCGATGTCAGATAAGAAGACCCATTCCTCATCGACTCCCGCCTGGATCTGTTGACGCAGGCGACCAATGTGGTTACGCGACGTACCAAGATCACCTAGGAACAATATATCTGGCCTGTGCTCTTCAAGAAGATCGAGAACCCTCGGTAAGGAGATGCGAAGCCGACAGTGTCCGACACTAACAAAGGCTAGGGTGAAGGGGCTGCTCCAAATCTCTGAGGGTTCGACAGGTGCTTGTGTTCTTTCACTTGCTTTTGCTACACAAGCACAAGCCTCAACTATTAGTTCATGCCCAATAGGCCTTCGTCGACCCAATGGTTGATCGAACCAAGCTGAAGGAGGTTGAACGGCCCAACGCAGCGAAGCGTCCTCCTCTGGCTGAGTGGCTACTAGGACAGGCGTTGGTTGCACTAGCTCGGTCCATCCTGGCAGTGCTCCCTTACACTCATGAGAATGATCGTTGTTATTCATGACCAACTGACTGTGAATGGACGAAAGGACCTGGGAAGGAGGCGGCTCAAAGAAAGGGGCGTTGATAGCTCTGGCCGCCCAGTCTTCCACTTCAGTACCAGATGTTTGGACGTGCCTTTCCATTACAGTGAGGTCTTGCGGCGCCGCAGGATTGAAGGAAGACACTCCCACTCGACCCCCCCACGCACCAGAAGGAGCATGCCATGCCTCAAACGTGTCGTCCACCAGTTGGTTCCTGGCGTAGATACGTAGAAGGCTTTGCTCACGAGTGCGCGGGGGGTTAGTGAGGGGAGGTGGAGCAGTTGCTAATGTCGCAGAGTTTGAAGAGCCCTGGGAGCACGCTTGTTTCGAACTGGTCGATGCACCCTCAGGGGAAGGTGCCGGGGGCGATACCTCAGTTGCAGCTGGAGAACTTGCAAGCCTGTTCTGCACGCGTCGCTCAGCCTCTACGTTTCGAGCCAGCCTGAGGGCGGTGTTGGTGCGTTTCGCTGTTCTGCACTTACGGGACGATGAACTAACTGAAGAGGTAGACGTACTGGGCGCTGGTCGCTTCATTCCATGTGGACGAGTCAAACCACTGCTGTCACCCGCGTGCAACATACTCGTAGGCAAAAGGCCATGCGGCAGATAACCCAAAAAGTCGCCTGAGCCGCAGCTCAGGCGGCGACACTCGGGATGGAAGCACCTGAAGAATACTGCACGTGTTTTGTCAAAGGCCACACAAGCACCATTGCTGTCATGCATGGGGTCCGCAGGACGCCAAACCCGCGCTACATAACATGGCCATTTCGTGTTACCTACCGCTCCCCATCGAAACGCTACTTCATGATCACTTCTTTTTAGAGGTCGAAATTCTCCATCAGGTAGTCCATGTTTTTGTAGTAGGGTATTAAGAAATGCTATAATGGCCCTCATCAAAGAATCAGTCCCTTGCGAATGTAACATCGGGCCGCGCCTCAAGCTGATTCGAGCATCGCGCTGTAGGTCACCGGGAGAGACCTGGTTGTCATTGCAACTATATAACCTAGTTTCTGGCACTATCCACGAATCTGCCTCAATACTGGTGATGCACGAGAGCAGGAAAGTATAGATGCTAGGGCCCCCTGGCAAACGCAACGGTGTCTGCGTGGCATCAGATAGTTTGTAACAAAGTCCCAGACGGAATTGACGGTTTCGAGAGTAAACAGAAGTGTCAATAAATCGCCTGCTGGTTCCATCTAATTTGGTATATCGAAGTTGTGCTGAGTCGCTGAGGATTGCAACCTCGTCCTTGAGCACAGTGTTGTTGCGCTGAAAAGTCAGCCATGGGTATACTAGATGATAACTAACCTTCCACCCGTCCTTAGTTTGCCGACTACCGTCCAGGATCAACACTCTAAGACATCGCGGACATTGCTGCAGTGCCTGCGGCCATTTGAGGCGGACTCGCTCTTCCCATTCGGCAATTACTTGTTGACATAGGACTGCCCCCTGGTCCGGCCCCATGACTCCCGGTTCTACCTCCAAATCAAAGTAAGCTTTGCATGGCTGATTCTCGCGAATAATCTCATAGAAACAGCGGGTTGGGCTTCTATTAGGCCCCATCATAACTCTATGCACAAAACTTGTTGCATCACTAAAGGCACCAAAGATTTTACCCAACTCCCAAGACTTTTTGCGATAGCTCCAGACGTCGGCTGCAATGTAAAAAGCCTTTGGGGTGATACTATCAGCACAGGCGAACATAGCTTGTTGTCGCTGCATGCCATCGATGCGTGGGTTCCAAATCGGTAACTGCGTATTGCTTCGACTAAACTTTGGATAGAGACCCAACGTGCCAGGGATCCATGGAGTCAGGCCCGATACACGCACAGTACTGGGAATTAAGGAGACACGGTACAGACGCGATGAGTCCCCAGACGCGTGTGCCGACGCAGGTAGCACGACAGGTGCCGCTAGCACATTACTCGCAGTCGCCGTGAGCGGCAGTCGAGGGTCCAGGGAGGCCTCACTCGGGCCATTGGACTTGATTTCTTCCTGGTTGGAGGATTGTTCACTGACGTGTTTAGGAGGCTGTGGCTGGCACCATCTGTCAATACGAGTATTTTGTACCTGCATATGCTGAGATTTATGCTTGTTTGGAGGTATATGCTTACTCTGCGCTGAGCTCATGAACCTTCGCTTTTTCGCCATTGAGCTATGCCCACCAAGACTACGGCCCTCTAGTTGAGAGCGCTCACTAGGGTCTGGAACTTGCTTCGACTCCTCGAGTAAAGCTGAATTCTTGGCCCCCTTGGACTTTGAGGCCGTCAAAGAATGAGTGGAAAGACACGCCTTCACGGCTGGGTCAGTTTGTGCAGACACCAATACTACTGTCTGGTCTGCTGCGAGCATAGGTACATGTTGCTGCTGCAGGACCTGAATCCTCTGATCACTCTTCAATTTGGCCAATTCAGGATATTTGTCAAGGACCGTGGATACCCAATTCCACTTTTGCGAGGCCAATCCGAGCCGCCGTCCACGCTCGAGTCGCTCTGCCCTGGTCAAGGAGCAGCTAGGTCCCCAATGCATCGCGAGATCGAACTTTTGGTTAAGCAGTGTTTCGGCCTCCAAGATGGAGTCAGGCACTTGAAGTTGCTCAGGACTGGACTGGTTGGCGATTGCTGGAAAACGAACACTATTGATCTGTCGAGATTGTGCTGAATTGCCCCATTTGTCCGCATTGCAGCAATCAAGGGGAGCAGGTGGATCTGGCAGCGTCACCTCCACATCCGGTCCACTCTTGGTCGTGGGGGCTGGAGAAGTCGTAACGATTTGGCTGGGACCTTGAGCAACAAGGTTGTCGACCACTTTTGGTATCGACTGTAAAGCAATCCGAGATGAGGCCCACGACTCTGTCTGCTGACCCGATGCTGACAGTGGTGTCCTTGCATGGCCAGACACAGGCGACATTACGCCAACCTCCTCAGCTGACCCGCCAATGTCAACAACCTCGCTAACCTTACCCGGTGATTCAACGCGTTCGTTTGGCAAATCACTCACAATTTGATCACTGATCAAGTCCTCGAAAAATCCGACTGGATGCTGACCTCCAACCCTGTTAAAGTGGTTGAGAGCTGTTCTAGTCGGACCTTGCTTCTCGATGTTAAGTAGCTTGATGAAGATGACGGCTCGTTCTGAAATTAGGTTGGCCTCAGGTACGTAAAATACTTGCGGATCTCCATCAGATTCGTTTTCAACTTGAATGAAGGGGATGAGAGCTACTTTGTGTTCGAGCCAGTCAAGTAGTAGCTGCAAATATCTTTCGTCCAGGTGTGTTGAAGGGTCCAGGAACAAGAAAGCCGCCTTTCGGACTGGACAGGATGCATCCTTCTTCTCAATTGGCAGCCCATGCAGCTGCTCAAACGCTTCCATGGTTCTCTGCTGTTCCTCGGTCAGTGCGGAGTCCTCATTGAAGATATGCCGTAGACGATCTCGATTTAAAAGAGAATGGCAAGAGATGGCCGTCCGGATACCTTCGGCGCTTCTGTCGTCAGCCATGGCCGCCAGCATTTCCCAACGATCCTGGAACACACCCTGAAGGTCCGGATGATTCCTCCTTCGATTTTGAAACGTTGAGATCGATTCCGATTCTTGAATAATATCTTGAATGCCCAGTAGACCACACGACCCCTCACCGCGGACTGCCCGAACTTCGTCATCCATCTCTAAGGTACACCGCTTCCCCTTCCACAGTACGTGCAGCGTGCCACGGAGTGAAGCATATGGTCTGTTGTTGACATTGAGTCCCGGACTTGCGTTGCCGAGTTTATGATCGAGAATTCGAAAGTCAAGCCTGGTCCATGGTTCCATCGAAGACTGTATTCTACTTGGACAGATCTTCGTATTCATGGGGACGGATTGCTCCTTCTCTAGCGTTAGCTCCAGAGCACTCAGCCCCCCTTGAACTTTGGTTGATTGCATGCGAGGGGGAACCCGAGACGGAATCGATGACCGAGGCTGGGTATTGATTGCTCGCTCAAACCGTTGGAGGTTCCGTGGACATTTGCCTTCAGGGCTACAGTTGCAACAGATTCTCCGAAAGCCGGTCGGAGTCTTAGCCCCTTCTAAGCCTTGACGGAAGAAATTTCCGCCCCTTCTGATGTAATCAAAGGAGAGGAATGTTCCAGCCTCTAGTGGGCCCTTGATACGCAATTCGAGAAGGCCAAGGCCCCCAGCATCATCTGCAAACTCCGCCCAGTGGGCTTCACTGTTACTGTACTGGTGGCATTTGTGGTTCACAATCTGCATTGGGGTGGTGTGCTCTTCTTTCGACGGTACTCGCGATGCCCCGTCAAGATAAACCTCGCGACCAAACCACGCCCCTAAATGCAGACAATGATTGCCATCGTGGTCTTTATCCGAAATTATGCCAGAATAGTAGCACCCTGCCAGTGTTTGTCCTTTCAAAACTGGGCTGATGAGGCGAATGCCCATGCCTTTGCCTGGCTCCGGCACTTCTTCCAGATACAGAGCGGCTGTAGCACGAATTTCGGCACAACGGCGCTGACACTCGATGCTGCGGTTGGCACGAATAACCAGCTCCTTCAATGACGGCACATTTGTTCGGTACACTAGGACGTGGCCTTCCGGTACAACTAATGCGAACTCACCAGGGCGAGGTCGGCCTCTCCTTGGTGGGTTTCTCCTGGCTTGACCTGTGCTTGGATCTTGGTCAGTTTCATTACTGTGTTGTCTATCAACTCCAGCGCCTCGACATTTAACAGAAGCCTTTAGGGTTACGGTTTGGCCAGCATTCTGCATCGAAGATATATTAGTATCCTTCGAGGGGCGTTGCTTTCGTCCGTAACAACACAAGTAGAAGTTGCTTTCAATAATTCCCAGCTTTAATGCTACGAGAGAATACATGTCTTGACCCGATAATGTTCTAGGCTGCTGACCAAGCATTATTAAATGCCCTTCTGGACTATATAGGATGAGTTGGACGTGTCCGAGGTCGATTTCCATGGGGTCGCATACCCCTCTTAGTGTATCACATGGTGTGTACATAGCTGACATTATCAGACGCCCTTTCGATCTCTGATCCGACCCGGCCGAGGGCTCTGCCGGACCTGATGCAATCGGCGATCTCGTATGTTCGGTCTTCATATTCGATGCTTTCAACGATCCTGTGAAATCCGTTACCCGAACCGTCTCATTCTGTAATCGAGCATGTGGTCTGACATAGGCACGAATCCCTCTTCCAGAGACATCGCCGACAGCCCTGACTGGTGACCCGGCACAGTCTATCGCCTTGCTGATTCTCCCTTCCAGTCCGGTACAATCGACCGTCTGGTTGATTCTCTCTACTGGCTTGGCACAGTCAATGATATCGCTGGCTGTTCCTTCCACGTCAGTGCAGTCGTCGACATCGTTGACTCGGCGTTCTGACCCGCAGCATGCGATGGCATTGCTGACTCTGAGGTTTGCAACGACACAGTGGACGAAACCACTACTTCTGCTATTTAACCCGACGTGTTCGACAACATCCCTGACTCTGCGTTCTGACCCGAGACAGGTGAAGATACCATCGACTCGTATCTTCTCTAATTTAACACAATTGGCATCCTTGTTGGCTTTTTGTTCTGATCTGACCCAGTTAAGCATACTGCTGTTTCTTCCTGACCCGTCAAAGTCAATCATCGCGCTGCTTCTGTCCTTCAACCCGAAGCGAGCACCGCTGACAATACCGCAGGCTTTATGGTATACTCCGACGTAGTCAGAGGCATGGCAGACTCCGCCTTCTGACCGGTTGCCGTTGAAAACATCTTCGTCTCCACTTGCCGATCTAATACATTCGGTAAGCTCCCTTCCTTTACTTTTAGGTCCGACATGATGAACGACTTGGCTGGCTTTGTCTGCCAGACTGATCCAATGAACAGTTTCGCTGGCGCCACATTCCGACCGGACATTATCGAAAACCCCGTTGGCTCCGCTTTTTGACTTGACATATTCCATAACAACGCTAATTCTACTCTGATCTGATGATTCTGACCCGTTTGATGGCACTGACTCTGCCGTCTGTTCCCACTTTATCGACATAATCAAGGACTCTGCTGCACGATTCTCCACGAGCTAGTACGATTCGTCCGCATTTCTGATTCTCCGGCCTGAGTCCTTGCCGAGTCAGTGGATTATAGAGGGGTTTTAGTGGGGTTATAGCCGGAGTGACAGGAACACCCGTGACTCAAAAGTCAGT
>Ga0214210_1000175_pt1 | contig 15441 bp, 11 predicted proteins | sample TroBogEpilimnion_31_FD_153048 | JGI IMG/M metagenome (GOLD analysis project Ga0214210, IMG submission 153048) | Freshwater microbial communities from Trout Bog Lake, WI - 03AUG2009 epilimnion | ecosystem: Environmental > Aquatic > Freshwater > Lake > Epilimnion/Euphotic zone | place: Trout Bog... | reverse complement strand
CGGTTGCACGATCTGGGGGCTGTGGCAGCAGAGTAGGTCGGACGGTGGCAAGCCCAAGTACTATGCCGCTGTGATTGGGACGGATTCGAAGGACATGGTGTACCTGCTGCGCAAGGGCAGCCCTGACATTCCGGATCCGACGTTTTACGACGAGATGTGCGAAGTGGCTAGACGCTCGGGCTACAAGCAGGAGCTGCTTCGACAATGCAAGCACACGCAACAACACTAAAAAAAAACATTTTTCTAAAACAATTTAATAAAATTAAAAAAAAGGAATGAATTGGCTTTTTGAAAAAGGTGGTGTTGTTGCCATCATATGCGCCTCAGAGACAAAAGAAAAGATGGACGATGGCCTCCTCCTCCTGGCGTGCTGCGAAGTCTTCTCCAAAGAAGAGGGGGCCCGAGTGGAGCAGCAGCGGATCAAGGAAAAGCGGGACGAGTTGGTGTGGTGGGACCTCCTGATCAAGGAGGGCTACATTGAGTTTTCGACGCTGTTTCGCAAGGTCCGGTTTCTGAATCGGAGCTTTTGCTACTTTGCGACGGCGGCGCTCCCCGCGGCGGCCATGAGGGCCTTGCCTCCCGAGACGACGGGGTGGGGCGGTGGCGGGGACTGGATGGCGTATGCCAAACTCGCGTGCCAGTGGGAGGCGCCGCTGAGCTTTCGCCTGGACAGCAGGATTCGGCTGCTCGTCATGAGGAAGCTGCGCCACTACACGCACGAGTCTGTGTTCAGCCTGCTCGTCGACGTGGGGGCCTTTGCGTCGAAGGCGAACCGCGCGTGCTTGGTGGAGAATGTGGAAAAGTATCTGCTGGACCTTGATGTCACGAAGCAACACCTCGGTGATGGGGATCTGCCCATGCTGCTTGCGGCGCGCAATGTGGCGGCGCGGCATGTGTGCGTCTATATGGCCCTGGGCCGGATCGGCTTTGATTGGGACGACTACATGTCTGCGTTGGATTCTCCTCCTCCTGATGAGGCCCAGCCCTCTTCTGATGACACCCACAAGGAGGTGGACAGGACAATCACCGCCGCGCACAATCGCGGCAGCACAACAGGCAAGGAGATCATTATGATAGTAGTAGTATTGGGGCTGGAGGTGCGCGAGCTTCTGAAGCTGCGCCTGGTGGGGAATAAGGGGCTGTGTGCGATGGCGACGGCGGCGATACCCAGGGCGGCCCGGGGGCAGATGCCCCTTTTCGCAGAGGCCTACTACGCGGTGGGCTGGATGCAGTATGCGCGCATGGCGCTGCAGTGGGAGGCGCCGCTGAGCCGGGCCCTGGAGCACCACGTGCGTGCGGCTGTGCTGCTGCCCGCAGACGCTGCTGCACCACAACAGCTTGTGAGGGCGCTGGTTTCGCTGGGGGCGTATCGTTCGCGGGAGGCGCGCGTGTGCCTGGTGTCTATGGTGAGCATGTTTCTGAGGGACCTCAAGGCGGACGCGGGGCTGTGCGAGCGCTACGATCTGAGGCGGGAGGAGGAGCAGCCGAGGTGCGAGGTCATGGAGGAGGCGAAGATGCTGGCCATGTATTCGCACGGCTACAATTTTGAGGAGCAGGCGTGGGGTCTAGAATGAGGCTTCACTATCAAAGAGCCTCTTGGCCAGCATGCGCTCCTTGAGCTTTGGGAGGTGAAAGATGTATTTGGAGCAGCCGCCGAGGTGCTTGAGGGTGAAGCAGGTCTCGCTGTCCTTCTTCTCCTCGCTGCCCGAGGAGGCCAGCTCCTTGAGCTTTCGGGTGATTTTCACGGCCGGCGTCGGGTCGACGTGGTTGAAGGTCTCAAAGTCGTTGAGCTCTGTGGCGAAGGCTTTGGCCATGACGGTCTTGATGGGCTCTACTGAGGCTGAGGCAGCGGCGAGCTCCCTCTCGACGTAGGCGCTCAGGAACTTGTAGAAGGTGCTGAGGTTGAGGGAGACGCACTCGTTGAAGAAGTCGGTTTTTGGAATAAAGGACTGCATGCCCTTCTTGTACTTGGAGAGGTCGCGCTGCCCGCAGTAGTCGTAGAAGTCGCGGAGGACGTGCGGGTCCTGTATGGAGGCGAAGAGCCTCTGAAAGTAGGCCTCGTTTTGTATGTACCGGCTGCTGGCCCGTATGGCGAAGCAGCGCCTGTCGTCGTGGGGCACGAAGATGGCGTTCATGGAGTTGGCCGTGATGATGAGATTGGTGTAGTTGGCGGCCGTCTTGGTGCTCTGAAACTTTTCCTCGTACTCGAGATACTTGGCGGTGACCAAGTTCTTGAGGTTGTTGTGGAACCGCTTGAGGTCCTTGGCCTCCTCGATGTGGACCACGATCTTGGAGAGCCAGCCGTGGCCGTGCTTGGAGAAGAGCTCGTGCTCCGGCTTGTTGGATTCCATGTAGGACTGCTCGCCCATGAGGCCGCGGAGGAGGTCGGTGATGAAGGACTTGCCCGCGCCCTGCTCGCCAAACATGAACCACAGGACGTCGGTCCTCTGGTAGGGCTTATAGAGGAGGTGGGCCATATAGTCCATGATGAACTCGTAGATGGGCTGGGACTCGTTGGCCATGACCTCGAAAATGTGCTTGCGGATGAGGGCCGAGGCGTCGCCTAAGCCGTCACCATCATGATAATTATTAGGCCGGATCTTTTCGACGTCGAAGCCCGACCACAGGTTGTAGGTGAACCTGCTGAGCAGCCTGCCCTCGCTGGGGTCGACGTCGACGCTCTCCCACTGCTCCTTGTTTGGGTCGCGCACCCATCGGTCGAGGAAGCGCATGGGCTTGAGCTGCCCCTCGTCGTCCTCGGAAGTCTCGTAGTAGACCTCGCTGGCGAGGAGGGCGGAGAGCTTCTCCTTGTTGAGGTAGGTGAGCCTGCGCTCCATGGAGTGGTCGGCCTTGTTGCGCTGCCTCCTGGCGTAGACGGCCTGCCCCGTGAAGAAGCAGAGGCCGTACCTGTGCTGTATGATGCGTGCGACGTGCTCGTAGGTGAGGGACGCCTTGTCCTGCGGGTTGTCCTCGCGGTGGAGGCGCCTGAGCTCCGCGAGGGACATGTCGATGCGGTCCTTGCCCCACGCGACGGCCGCGGACCTCTGCCACATGTCAAGCTGCGTGCTGGCCTTGTAGTATCCAAAGTGGAGGCTGTACCTCAACCACAGGCTGCTGAAGTCATGGTCGAGGGCGTTGGAGAGGCTCTGGAGGATGGTGCACAGCTCCTCCCTGTAGGTGAGGAGGCCCTCCACGATCTCGTAGACCTCTTGCTGCTGGCTTTCATCGTCGTCCTCGTCCTCGTCCTCCTCGACTTCTGCTTCGGCTGCTGGAGGGGGCGCGCTGGCGAAAACGGAGGACGGGAGCGGCAGCGTCCTGCGGCAGAAGCACGCCGGGCGTCTCGGGGAGGGCTGCAGCACCGGGGGGAAGCGCAGGGTGTGCGACACTTGCTCCTCCCTGTCAAACGTGAGCTGGGCGATGGTGCCGATGGCGCCGCCGCACTCGGCCGAGGGGCACTGGTACTTGACGTCGTAGGTGGGCGTGGCGCCGAGGAGGGACAGTCGCATGGGGGGCTCGAGCCACAGCAAAAACTGGTTGTGGGTGTGGACCGTGTTGCCGAGGAGGCAGGACCTCTGGCCCTGGTTTCGGCACTCGAACCATAGATTTTCGCCGTCGACCCGGTGGAGCCCGCACACCTTGGTCTGCGTGTCGCCGTACTCGACCAAAATCTGCTGGCAGACGTTTCTCATGGCGAGGATTCTCGGCTCCTCCTCCTGCTGCGGCTGCGGCGGCTGGGCGGTCTTCTGCCGCTTGCCGCCACAGCCCCCTCCTCCTCCTCTCTTCCGCTTCTTTCCCTCTCTCTTTTCTTGTTGTGTGTGATCCTCCTCCTCCTCGGTATGGTATGGGAAGCAGGAGACCATGCAATCGAGCGCATCGGTGGAGTCGGTGAGGGAGCGAGCGAACTGGAGCTGGGCCTGCGGCTCGCTCCTCTTGGAGCACAGCAGCATGCGGAAGACCCTGTTCTTGGTGTAGATGCTCATATCCGGGACGTTTTTGAGGTTGAGCGGGCGCCACCTGACGTCGAGGGCGGGGGGTGGTGGTATTCCCTCGACGAAGCGCTTCACGTGGGCGACGCTCGGAAAGGTGGCATCGAGGACGATGATGTGATAGGAAAACTTGAGGCACTCGATGCGGGCATGATGATGACGATGGCCTCCATCACCGAGGTTTTGGACCCACGCGTCATAGACGTTTTCCTTCTTGGCCTTGGCCGCGGTGACGGTGATGCGCCTCGTGCCGTCCAGGACGACCACCCTTCCGTCCTGTGCCGATTTCAGGCCCTCAATGTACGCCCTCATGAGCCGCTCCGCATCGCCGCGGGCCTCGTCCTCCTGCTCGGGGGTGGCCGCGTGGCAGAGCCACTCGAGGTCGATGAAGGCCCTGCAAGGGCGGCCCTCCCGTATGATTTCGTAGCCGAAACGCCTGTCCTGTTGCGGGTGCTGCTCGATGGCGGCGCACATGGCGGCGTGCGATGGGAACACGCCGTAAAACTTTTTGCCCTCGTCCCCCCGCTTGTCCCAGGCCATGTACACGCCCTCGTGACGGAAGGCATCCTCCTGCTTATAAAACCACGCGCCAGAGGGGGGCAGGCCTTCGTCCTGCTGCGTCTCCGCCGCGACGCCCGCCATATGCGAGTGTTATTTCGATGCGGCCTAACAATACTGGGGAGGATATTTCCTTTTTTGGCCGCTAGACTTTGTACACCTTTTTTTCGGGGAGTCTGCGCTGTGGGCCCGCCACGCAAATACCAAGCACATGCCACAGCAGCAGGCCGCGGCCGCGGAGCGCTTTTGCAAGGGGTGCGATCGGTCCTTGCCTTTATGCCGTTTCATGCCCGGAAGGGTCAGATACAGATGCAGGGCGTGCTACTATTCGCTGCAGAGGAGCGGCCAGGGCAAGAGCAAGTCGCGGGTGTTTTACGAGGCGAAGAAGGTGGCGCGCCGGCTGTTTGCCGGGTACGACGAGGCCCTCTTTTGCCTCGAGGACGTGCAGCGGCGCTGCTGCGGCGGCAGCGATGAGGCCATACTGCCGCTGGACCCGCTGCAGCCCCTGAGCCGAAACAACCTCGTGTGCTGCTCCCTCGCGCAAAAGAGGCTCCTGCTCGCCCTGTGGACGAGGGGCCGCAGCACGGCCGCCCAGTACACGCGCGCGGCCTTGCTGCTGTTTTGAGTTTTATGAAGTGTATAATAATATCCATTCACCCACCAAGCAGTATACATACTCTCATACGCTGCTTAAAACTATCATGATGATTAGCCCCACCAAGTGGACCTCCTTCATTTTCGCTGGCAATGTCGCGCACGCCTTCTACATGCAAAACCCCCTCTACCACCACATGTCGCTGTGCGTGCTCGCCCTCAGCCTGGCGGTGCACCACACCTCGTGGCAAAAAACACACAGGCATTTATTGCTCCTCGACAAAATCGTGGCCCACGTATTCGCGGGCGTGGTCCTGCGCGATTTGCTCGGCGCGCCCTGTGCATGGTGCTTGTGCCCCTTTGCCGCGGGGTGGGGCTGCTGGGTCCTCCAGTGCTTCCTGCCGCCCTCCTCCCGGGGCTTGCCCCAGGCGTGCTTGCACGTCATGGCGTGCGCCTCGACGCACATCGCCCTGCATTTCATTTCGGCACGGCCTTTCTCGTCCGCTTCTTTCCCTCAAACAGTGCCGTGTCCTTTGTGAAGGAAATGTGCACCTTGTCGTCGTCCTCGCGACTGAGAGAGCACTTCATCGACTTCCAAATATTGTTGGTCTCGCGAGAGATGGCAAACGCCCCCGTGTCAAACGCGGCAATTGTGCTGCTGCCATGGATGCACACGCTCGCGATCCCCAGAAAGCCATCGTGCCCCGTCGAGGCGTCGCAATACTGAATCTGGACCCCGTGCCGCAACTCGGCAATGAGCAAAAAGAGGTAGCAGGCCTTCTTCTTGCAGCGCAGGTACCGAAAGGCGGACGAGCCAATCCACGGCATCTTTTGGACGCCCTTTTTCCCCAGCACTGTGCACCAGTGAGCGTAAATTTGCTTCAGGTCCTTGTACGATTGCGCCCATACTCTTCCGCTGTGTCCATCATTATGTGGCATGTGCTTCTTTTCTTTCTTTGGTCTCCCAGCCAAAAAACAGTTTATATTCCTTTCCTGACGGCTCTTGGATTTTAAAAAACGCTTCACGATTTTAATTTTTTTTTTTTTTTGGAAAAATAAAAAATACACAGCGTCGATTGCCGCACGCTGGGATATTTATTGTTGGTGGATTCTTTGGCTTTGTAGTAGGAAGCGGCGTATATGCTTCACTACGAGGAACTATCACCACCGCCACAAGATGACACGAAGATGATGACCGTGGAGGAGGACGATGCAGCGGATCACTACTATGTATACGACCCCACAATGAAAAGCAGGGATACGTTTTTCTACAAACGGACCTTTGAAAATCCGGTGTTTATGTTTGAACAGTCAAAGAATCCCTTCTTGTATCACCAAAAATTTGATAACGGTGACAGGCTTCTGGCGCACAATCTCCTAGTGTTTGTGAAACGGTTTATCTCGAAATACGGGTATGACATGTCCAGGGGGTACGGAAATTATAGAGCCCCACTTCAAAGGCTATCAATGCACTACAATAATAATGATGATGGCTCGCCCAGCAGCGTGGCGCTCGTCGTGTCGGATGCCTTGTCGATATTCAAACACACCAATATGTTTACTCCCATGAACAGGGCGTTCGCAATGACGCTTCGGTACCCGTTTACCGGAAAGGTTGCCGACATCTTGTCGCAGAGCTACGACCCAAAGGATGAGGAAATGAAAAACTACTATGGCGCCAATCCCGCCCTCGTCGGGCATTTCAAGTATCACTTTGAGAACCTGAAATCAGGCCTCAAGAGGCTGCAGGACAAGATCATGGACTTCACCGTGGAGCACCACACGTACATGTACCCGTATGAGCAGCCTCCGCTGACGTGGCTGCTTGTGGATGATGACACGGAGAATGCGTGGTACAACCTGGGCGACCAGGGCCAGCGGACGGCGTTTGACAACCTGTTTGTCTGGCTTACGCGCGCCACGTATATTCTTCGAACCCATCATCAGACAGATATATTCATCGAACCCAGCGAGGAGAATCAACGGGATTTCGAGGAAGCGAAGAGATTCGTTCTGGCTCTGACGCGAACCACCGACGATGCGCCTGGTGGCTACATGGCTAAACTTCGAACCTTGTACAATCACGGCGACAACTCGTTTATCGTCGTGCTGAAAAACGCACTCTTCCTAAGGAAGCAGAGATCCAAGCTGACGGAGGAGGTGCAAAAGAAGCTATCCCTGCGGGACCATGGGCAGTTTCAGGCAAACCCCTTTGTTTTATCGGGCTCGAAGCAACTCTGGGACAAGGCCGAGGGCATGCTGCATCGGGAAAACGCAAAAGGTAACCAAAAGAGAGGGCTCTCGCCCCCTCGCGCGTACTCGTTTCCGGCGGTTCAGCAGCCAGACATTATTAGCTTGAAGCAGGTAGACATTGGCTTGAAGAGGAAACCTGCAGAAGAGTTATTCGAGGAAGAACAACAGCCCAAGAAGGCTCACCCCGCGGTGGCGCTGCTGACCTCTCCTGCATCAAGCACCAAGAGAAAACAGGGGGAGGAAGACCTTGCGCTCACACAAGAGCGTGCCAAAAAAAAGCCCCCCCCCGCCGCTGATGCTCTCCTGCTGGAAATTCCTGACTCCAAGCGAAGGAAAGAAGAAGAAGAAGAAGAAGAAGAAGAAGAGGAAGAGACACAGCAGGTCTATGACGAGGAAAAACGAAAAAAGTTCATTTTGGATCGAAACACCATCCGCTTTGAGCGCGAGGCCTATTTAGCAGAGGGCCTTAAGGATATGATGAAAAAGCTAGACACATACGGGGTAGCAATCGTGGAGGAGCGCATTTTGGACGAAGAGGGCTGCAAAAACATTGCGCTGTCGATTCTCCGGGGCCTGAGCGATCACATGATCAATTTCGACTTTCGGGAGAAGGAGAAGTGGAAACAACTGCTGCGGGTGCTACAGGAGGGCCGCCTGTTCCAGCACTATGGCCTCAACTGGCTACCTGGCGTGCAAAAGGTGCGTGAGCTTGAGGGCATCTCGAAGCTATTCGCCGCGCTCTACGGGCAATACAACAGGAAGACGTACGCGTACGAAAGGGACATGTTCGTCTCATCGGACTCGTTTTACCTCTACCTCAACGAGTTCATCAGCCAAGAGGGCTATTCCAAGGCGAGCGAGACGATACCCTTCGTGTCCAACCAAACCTTTCAGGACCCAAAAACGGAACTCCAGGGCTTTTTGAACCTGCTGGGGTGCAGGATGTGCGATGGCTCGAAGCAGTGCCCCTGCTTTCTCTTTTTGGAGGGCAGCCATTTGCACCAGCAGGACTTCATTGAGACCTTCTTCCCGGAAAAGGTCGAGAAAAAATCCAAACAGGCGCTGTGGGAGATCAAGAACCAAGGGCAGCTCGACTATTTCATCCGAGAAAAGGGTTGCAGGCCCGTGTGCATCAACGCACATGGGGGCGACCTGGTGCTCTGGAACTCGAGGCTGATGCACCACAAGCACTATGTGCCCCCGCGGCCAAACACAGAGAAAGATGGGTTCAAGGCCTTCTTCCAGCGCCTTGTGGTCTACGTCAGCTGCCAGCCCAAGGCGTACGCCACGCCCAAGGACAAGAAAAACAAGCAGAAAGCCTATAACGAATTGCTCAACACAAATTACTTGGCGGCCAAGGGCATCAACATCATGGGCAAAGGGAGGCGCTTGAAGGACAGCCGCCTCATCATCCCCGTGGACGTGAAACCCCCATTGAGCGACCTGGGGCGCTCTCTTTTGGGCCTCACCTAATAATTTTTTTTTTTTTGATATAAACTTGTATGTTTTATAAAATTAAAATTAAAAAAAAATAGCCAATAAAAGCTCATCAGAGTTTCTGCCGTATCGCACACAAAGAGAGAAGATGATCACACACAAAAAGATCAGGCTTCCGAAAGAGAGCATCCAAAGAGTGCTTTCTTTCCTTTCCGCCGCCAGAAGGATCCAAAAAGCATGGAGGAGCCATCGAAGGACGATGAACGCGCTTTTTGTGAGTATGGGAGAGGGGTTTTCGAGGCTTGCTGCGTTGAAGGAGACGGAGGATGAGGACAGTGACGTGTACGAGGCTCTGCTGTCGATGGCCAAAATGGCGAGCGGCAGGATCGAGGAGAAAATTTTCAGGAAGATTCTTCACATGGTGTCGCCCAAGGACGTCTTGGAGGATGTGGACCTGGGGAAGGGGAAGAGGCTGTACTGCGCGTATTTGATTGCGCTGTACCCGAAGCATGTGTTCTACGTCCACTTTGAGAGGACCGAGAGGCGCCTGGAGGCTGCTGCCAAGGAGTTTTGCAAGCACCTGGGCCATGCGTTTCAGGTGGCGCGGCAGAGCCCCGCCTCGATTTCGGCCGAGGGGCTTGTGCGCAGCGCGCGCTCCTTTGTGGATTGCCTGGAAGCGTGGGAGTCGAACCTCGGCGAGGATAATAATGATAATGATGAAGAGAAGGAGAAGGAGGAGGTGCAGCCCAAGACTCTGGAATTGATTTCGAGCCTCGTGCTTCTGCACAAGGGCCCTGCGAAGGTGCTGCGCATGCTGGAGAAAGGGGAGCTGAGGCTGGAAGAGGAGAGGGAGGAGGAAGGGGGCCTGCTGGAGCGGATTCTGGAGCGCGTGCTTGCTGTGGCCAAGACGCACACGCGCATGGATGAGGATACGGAGAGGGCGCTCGAGTGCGTGGGCAAAGGGCTGCTGTGCTCTGCGGCCGGCGTCGAGAAACGGCGCATGTTCCGCTCGATCATGCGCATGATGGAGGTGACGTGCCCGCGCCTGGAGTATTACGTGGAGACGTGGCAGCGGATGGTGAAAGGGGATGAGATGGGAGAAGAGAAGGTTTTGGGCTTTATGGACGAGTACAGCAAGGGCCTGTGGCTCCACCAGTATGTCAAGCATCGGTTGACTCCGATGCTCGAGGGGCACATTCGGGCGAAATACTGGGAGCGCGCCGCGACGACGAGTTTGGACGGGATTAGGCAGTGGGTGGTGGATGAGACGGAGCGAGTGCGCAAGATTGGCCCCTTTTTCCCAAGGCACGTTCCTGTGGTGTACATTATAGTGGGCAACAGTTTTGTGAGGCAGGCGACGATAGAAGGAGGGGACGAGGTTGGAGGCCTCCCGGAGACTGCGCGCGTGCTGTATGACCACCACAAGGAGTATTTTGCCGCGTTTACGAAGAAGGTGCTTCACAAGGTGGGGGTTCTGCTGGTGAGCTTTCAGGGCAAGCAGGAGGGGGTGCTGAGCTTCAAGGAGTTTACCAAGGTGTTTAACGACGAGGTATCGCCGCAGAAGCGGGCCGGGCTGCTGCTGCCGAATGTGGATGAGCGGCTCAAGGGACGGATGGGGCAGCTTCTTCTTTTCGCGGACGGCGGCGGCAGCAGCAGCATGAGGCGGATTCTGCAGATTCGCTGGCGGCATCATTTGCTTCATCGGGTGATGATGAGGCGGTTTGGCGAGATGGAGGATGCGAGGTATCCGCTTTTGGATCAGATCTTCTTCAAACTGGGGCACTTGATTGACGAGGGGGTGGATCTGCTGGTGAAGCTGGTTGATTTGCACGTCGCTGTGTATGGCGCGACGTATGCCAGGATCATGTGCCCCTGGCCCAAATTGCTCTGAGGCTGATAATAATAAAACGGGCGTATTAACGCCGCGGCTGTTGCGGTTCTCCGCGCCTCGCCTGCCTTTGCTGTAGATGTGGTGGTGTAGTATTTTGTGAATGATGATGAGGCTGTTCACGATGTGAGGAGGAGGCAGCATTTTGTCTGCTGCTGGGTTTTTCGTGTTTAAATTTTGATGTTTCCGCTGCATGATAGCGCCTGGGTGGTTGTGTCTCTTTCTGTGATTCTTCTTCTTCTGATTCTAATAATGATTCTGATTCTTCTTCTTCTTCTGATTCTGAATGTTTATTTCTTTGTTTTTGTGCACGAGGCAGTTCACGATGATGATGAGGATGTGAGGAGGATGTAGCAGCAGCAATTTGTCTCTTTGGTTGGCGGGTTAGTGCTGCAGTTTGGCTTCGGATTGGCGGCTGCTCATTATTGTCTGATTCTGATTCTTCTGAATTTGACCCTTCTTCTTCTTCTGATTCTTCTTCTTCCCCTGAAGATTTCTTCCTTGATTGTATTTTGTGTTGATGTGGTGATGCACGCTCTGCGTGCCGAACATCACGTGGTGGTGGTGTTGTGCTTACCAAAACAGCATGCGATTTTTTCGCTCTCTGTGGTTCACCATCAATGATACCATGCAACGCACGCTCCCTTGCTGTGGAAGGCCTAATTTCTGCAGCACTTGCCAAAGCAGAAGCAGTAGAAGCAGCAGAATGCTGCTGCTCTTCTTCAGAATGAACCTCTTCGACATCCGAGTCGCGGTCACCCATTTGAGCCATGGTGGAAACTCGATCACTGTGGTGGTTGGTCTGGTCCATCCAATTCGCAATGTAGCCATACAGTACATAGAGGCGTTGCAAGTGAGGGTCCATCGCGCGTTGAAGCGTGCGGCTTGCACGTTCAATTTTTTCCTTGAGAAGGTCTATGCCTGTTTTATTCAACCGATTCACCGCGTGAGGGTCCACCCCGAGATTCTGCAGGTACATTATTGCCTGCTGCTTGCTGTTGTACAACTCTTTGTGGATGATGAAATGCAGGGCGGTCCCGCCTGTCTTGTCCTCATCGGCCAGATCGTAGTCTGCGAAATCGGTTTGATTTGGGTTCAGCTTGAGCCTGTCGTGTTGTGATCCGCAGCAATCCATCAGGAATTTCAATTTGGATTTTTGCGGATTCGCGTGGGTCTTCAGGTCGTAGTATATTGCGTGGATGAGGGGTGGGGGGTCGTTTTTCTTGAATTTCAGCCTCATTTGCGTGGCGAGGAAGTCAAAGCAATGCCTCTTGTTCTCGTGAAGGGCAGTATACAGGTGGCTCTCCAAGTCCTGGTTTTTATCATGAAAGTTATACCCCAATCGATGAAACATGGCGAGAATCAATGCAGCGTTTCTGTCCGCCATGCTCTCTTCTTTGTCTTCCTCCTTTTTTGATATGATCCAATAGGGCTTGAAGCGCAGCACCATCTTGATGGGATACATGAGGTCTTGTCTCCTTTGGCGTATGCCGTATATGCTGAATGGTGCCCCGGTGGCTATGACTTTTTTGGGAGGTATTTCTGCATAGTGTTTGAAAATCATGTTCAGCAGCTCGAGCCAGCAATTAAAAACAGTAGTCTCGCTATTCTTGTCTTGGAGCATGCAGCGGCTGTTCAGGATCGTGAGCAAGGTGAAGATGAACACGTTGGAAGTATTCTTGTGGTGTGGAGGAGGAGGGTCTCCTCTTTTAGCATGAGGAGAAGAAGGAGGGCTCCATTTTAAGGTCTCCGAAGACAAATCCAAATCGTTTGCATCCACTAGCGTCCTAATCTCTCTCAACGTCGCTTTGAAATCATCCGCATTGCGGGTATCGCATCTTCGGATGCATTCTTTGAGTTTTTCCTTTGGGTAAGGAGGCATATTTTTCAGCGTAGGCAACTGCGCGTTTTTCGCATATATATAAGCAACGCGCCCTCCAAGAAACTATTATGACAAACCTAGGGCTTTTTGTTGCATCCGTCGCTGCGCAGGCGAGCGCCACCCTCGTCTACACTTTGACGCAGAGTCTATGGCTCTTCTCTCAAGATGCAGCGAACGAGAGTAACAATCCGACACAAAAATTCATTGACAACATCGAAAGGGTCGCCATGATCGACGTTTCGTTCCTCGCGCCAGCCTACGCCGTCTTTTGGATGCTCAAAAAAGACATCCATGATATCTACGTCAGGGCGCAGTCGATTCGCCGCATACTGGCGGCAAATTAGCATGTGTATGGTGGAGGAGGAACGACTTGGTGTACAGCTCGTCGCGGACGTGCTCGAGGAGGCGCCCAAACATATTTTCGCCCGTGATCACCACCTCCTCCTCCGTCTTCTGGCAGAGATGCGCGTTCCAAAAGTTGCTCTTCCTCGGGAAGCGAGCCTGCTCGACGAGGTGGTACGGGACCGTCGACATGAGCACGTCATAGGCGTCGCGATTCTGCTCAAACTTGGCCAAGAGGATCGGGCGCCATATTTGGAGCTGGGCCTCAAACGGCAGAAGGGCACTAGTAGTAGTGCTGCTGCTCTCCACAATCTTAATGCCAAACGCCCTCGCCCTCCTAGGGTCCGATACAATAAACTTGGCGACAATGCCAGGGCCCTTCATACGCCACTGCTTCTTCTTGGCCTCATAAACGTCCTCCACCTGCGCCGCCATCAGCGTTTGTTCGCCAAAAATATAAAAAAAGAAGAGAGTTTAGAAAGAGGAACCTCGATGGGCGTACAGCCGTCCTTGTCGTCGAACTTCGTGGGCCACTGCTTGAACATCTTCATATTCACGATGCCGCCGCGTTCAAACTTCCTCGCGCTGAGCGCGTCCTTCGAGAAGAGGGCTTGGTAGGCGTGCTCCGACGTCTTGTACCTGCACGTCTTGTTCCACAGAAAGGACGGGATGCCTTCGACATCCTGAGGCCACGTCACCTCCAGGGGGGCCTCCGCGAGGTTGCTCATCCGAAAGAGGCCAGACTCCCAGCTCGAATTCGACCTGAACCCAAGGTACTTTTTCCCCTTCGCGGAGTAGAGCTTCCACTCCTGTTTGCTTTTTTTGGGCATATGCTTTTCTGTGTGTGTGTGGAAGTCCCCGGAAACAGCCAAATATAGAACCACATAAAAAAAAAAATGAAGAGTTTTTTAAAATATTTTATGATTTTAGATTTTTAAAATACAGTATATAGCGCAGCCATCATCATACGTGGACACCTGAAAAGAGAATGACCTCTCCCAAAAAGAGAGGTTCTTCGACAGGAAGAGGAGAAGAGGAAGAAGAGGTTCTCTCCCAGACGCTGGTGAAGCTGATCGACCTGGGCAACCTTGGCATCCTCTCTTCCGAGACGTTTAACGCCTGCATGTCGCACGAGTCTATCGGGGATCATCATCGCGTGTGCTTTGTTGAGAAGTTTTCGCCGGAGGTGGACTCGATGGTGTTTGCCGCGACGGACCAGCTCAATGCCTCGACGTGCACGCCAATATACGTTTCGGAGGAGAATAGTAGGTACGAGCTCAAGTGCACGAACGCGGAGAGCGGCAATGTGGTGTGGCTCATCCACGACGTGGTGAAGCAGGAGGTGTGCTGGTATTCGGAGGAGCTGGAGTATCGGGGGCACCGCGTGTGCCGCTACTGCCCCTTTGTGTGCCCGTGCGTGTATGACCACATTCGCATGTTTGACGCGACCGAGACGTGCTCCACGGTGTCGCTGGTGGCGCATGTGGGGCGGGGGACGTCGCTGCCGGTGGATTCTTCGCTGGAGGAGGAGGATGACGCGCTGAGGCGCCGCATCCACACGATGCTTTCGATCCGGATGCCCCTGGAGGAGCAAATCAATGCGCTGTATGTGAGCCAGGGAAGGAAGGCGCTTTTCGAGCACCGGTGCACGCTGGATGCGCTCGTGGACAAGACTTTTTTGGAGGTGAAGACCAAGGTGAAGAAGCAGAAGAGGCTGAGCAGCCTGGTCCCCATGGATGGCGAGACGATGGTGCACATGCAGGAGCTGATGGAGAGCATTGTGGCGGAGTGCCGCCGAAAGAAGGAGCTGTGTCGGGCCGTGGTGGAGCTGCTGCGCATTCCCTCCGAAGTGGCGTGGTTTGAGTTTATCGAGGAGGGGCTGGAGATGAAGGGCGAGCTGGAGGCGTTCAGGGAGCACGTGCACTGCTTTTTCGTGGATACGTTCAACAAGTGCGACAGGCTGCTCGTTTTCGGGGAGGAGGTGATTGATATTTCGAATCTGCTGTGGCACACTCTGTGCCTGGCACGGGAGCTTGTGGAGGAGGCGCAAGGCAAAAGGAGGTCCTCGGTTCAGGAGAAGATGCGCGAGAAGTTGGAGAGGAGGAAGCTTCTTCTGCAGAAGGAGAAGGAGAAGGTGGAGGAGGCGGAGGCTTGCGCCGAGCCGGAGAAGGAGGAGAAGGAGGAGGAGGATAGGAAGAAAAAGAAGTATAGCAGGAAGAAGAGGAAGGCGGAGATGAAGAAGGAGGCGGCGGCGATGGCGGCGGGCGCCATGCGCCTGCAGTCGAGGGTGAGGAGGCTGATGGTGCTCATGGCAAAGGCAAAGGCAAGGATGACGATGGAGGAGGTTGGCTATGAGGTGAGGGTGATGGCGCGAGCCGAGGCGTTTAAGGAGGAGGAGTGCGCAGTGTGCTTTAAGCGCTTCGACTGCTATTCGGTGCTGCCCTGGAAGGCTTGCTGCAGCAACATGCTGGCGTGCACGTCGTGTCTCGGGCACTACAAGC
>Ga0214210_1000049_pt1 | contig 32513 bp, 49 predicted proteins | sample TroBogEpilimnion_31_FD_153048 | JGI IMG/M metagenome (GOLD analysis project Ga0214210, IMG submission 153048) | Freshwater microbial communities from Trout Bog Lake, WI - 03AUG2009 epilimnion | ecosystem: Environmental > Aquatic > Freshwater > Lake > Epilimnion/Euphotic zone | place: Trout Bog... | reverse complement strand
TGTTCAGCTTTTAGTATGGATTGCTTTATCAACTGAAAGAATTAGAATTTCAATAGTATCGCATTCGCTTCCGCACATTAAAAGAGGGGTTTACAGGGATTTTAGAAAAATAATGGAAGATTGGCAGCTATGGGATGAAAAAAAGTTTAGCTATTCCGATTTTATATTTACGTTTGATAATGGTTCTTATATTGAATTATTTGGATTAGAAGACGAAGGCAAAGCACGTGGACCGGCAAGAGATATTTTATTTATAAACGAAGCCAACCTAATTAAAAAAACCCTATACGACCAATTGTTAATGAGAACAACAGGTCAAACCTTTTTGGATTGGAACCCTGCCGATTTTGTATCTTGGGTTTACGAGGTAGCCGATGAGCCTAAAAACAAAAGAATACACTCAACATATTTAAACAACATATCTAACTTGACGGAAAGTCAAATAAAAAATATTGAGCAATACAAGGATTTGCCCGATGACTTTATGTGGAAGGTTTATGGATTAGGCGAAAGAGGAGCAGCAAAAGAATTAATTTATACGCAATGGAAGCAATATGATGAAGCACCAAGCGGAGATGTGTTCTATGGATTAGACTTTGGATATGTACACCCCGCAGTTTTAGTTAAAGTAACTCATCACGAAGGGCAGAATTATTTTGAAGAGATTATTTATCAAAGCGGTTTAACGCTATCCGACTTGACAAGATTAATAAAGGAAAAAATACCTGACAGAGCAACAATTTACGCAGATGCTGCCGAACCAAAATCAATTGAGGAACTTTATAGGCAAGGATTTAATATTAAACCTGCTCAAAAAGATGTATGGGCGGGTATTGTTAAAATGAAATCATATCCTATAAATATTCATTACAATAGTCAAAATTTGAAGCGTGAATTTATGTCTTATAAGTGGAAGAAGGATAAAAACGACAATGTAATAGAAGAACCTGTTAAGGCAAATGATGATGCTATGGATGCTTGTAGGTATGCAGTATTTACTCATTTAACTGCTCCTAAATTTCAGGTGGCAGTTTGGTAGCATATTTTTACTAACTTTGAACTTAAATGTACATATATGGGATTATTTGATTTTCTATTAAAAGCAAAATCACCGGCATCCAAACCTTTACAATCAGTTTTACCTTCTCGTGGACCATTAGGTTCAATGGTAAGCATTGAAAGGGGTATCGTAACTTGGCAAGGAGCTGATGCTCAAAGCTACGTTAATGATGGATATGTTGGAAATGATATTGTTTACTCTATTGTAAGATTAATTAGTGAAAAAGCAAAGATTGCTCCATTTCACGTTTATAAAGAAATAGACCCCGTAGCTGCAAAAAGATATAAGGCTTTAATGGCAAGTCCAGACAAGATTGAGAATTGGAAAGAGATAAAAGACTTACATAAAAAAGCGTTTGAAATATATGAAGGCGATACTCGCTTAAATGAATTATTACAGTTCCCTAACGAAGAAGATACTTGGTCCGATTTAGTTGAACAATGGTGTGCGTTTAAATTAATAACAGGAAATTCTTTTATTTATGGAAAACTTATTGAAGCAGGAGCAAACAAAGACAAGCCATTTCAACTCTACGCACTCCCAAGCCAGTTTATGGCAATTAAAGCAGATGTTGAGGTATTCCCTCCAACAAGGGTGGGATATCAATTATACTATGGTAAATTATGGAGTTTTGATACAAAAGAAATCCTTCACGACAAATACTTCAATCCACAATGGAATATTACCGGAAATCAGCTCTACGGACAATCTCCATTAAAGGCAGCTTCACGAACTTTAACACGTTCAAACGAAGCTAAGACTGCGGCGGTTTCTGCATTCCAAAATGGTGGACCTGCGGGAGTATTGTTTATGAATGACGACAGATTTGATCCAATAAGTGGTGGTGACCAAGCGGCAGCTTTAAAGAAATCAGTTAGCGAAAAAGCCGGAAGCCAAAACTTTAACCAAATAGCAGTTTCAGGTTATAAAGTAGATTGGAAAGAAATCGGGTTAAGTCCTGTTGAATTAGGAATTATTGAAAGTGAGAAATGGGATATGGTGGCTTTATGTAATATTTACGGAGTACCGGCACAACTTTTAAACGATTCTACTAATAAGACTTACAACAATCAAATGGAAGGAGAAAAAGCATTAACGACTCGTTGTGCTATTCCTTTATTGATTTCATTAAGAGATAACTTTAATCGTAAAATACATACTGATTGGGGTTATAAAGGAGAAAATGTTTATATAGATTTTGACTTATCAGTTTATAGAGAATTAGATGCTAATAAAAACGACCAAGTTTCTTGGTTGGCAAATGCTTGGTGGCTTACTCCAAAACAAAAGTATGAGCAAATGGGTATTGAAATACCTGATTATGTGGACCAGGCAGAACTTGAAAAGTTGTACGTACCAAATAATTTAACTCCTACGGATGAGTTCATTCCTATTCAAGCACCAAAAAATTTAGAAGAACTTTTAAATAATAAATAAATGAAAGATTTAGAAAAGCAAATAAGCCAATTAGAAGCAGAATTTAAAAATTTAACTGCTGAAAAGGCTTTTGATGATATTGAAATGAATGAGCCTATCGAGCAAGTAGAGCCAACAAACGAACCAAACGAAGGCACTCCTCAAGATAACTTTGCAGATTTTGTAAGTTATTTAAAATCATCATTTGAGCAATCAATTGTATGGCATCATCAAACAACTTCTTATTCAGTTCATAAAGCGTTAAATAATTTCTACGATGAAGTTTTAGAATTAATTGATGGTTTAGTAGAAAGCACTTCAGGAATCTATGGCAGACCTACTGATTATGTAGTTGCTCCACCAATGAACTACGAAAGTCCTGAACAAATAACTGCATACTTCCAAGCGTGTTATGCAGAAATACAAGAGGATAGAAAAGATATTTACCAAGAAACTTGGATTCAAAATCAAGTAGATGAGATTGCTCAATTGTTCGCAGAAACAATCTATTTACTTTCATTAAATAAATAATGAACTCCCAATACAAGAAATTGTATACTCAAGGATTAAAAACTTATTCTCCTCAATTCAAAAAAGAATTGCAAAAACAGGTGGATGAGTTTTGTCGTACCCAAGATTTAAACGCAATCTCAAGCAAAGGCTTAAAAAAGACACTTTACTCGCTTCATATAGCAATGGGTACTAAAACGGCTGAAATGTCCTACAAAAGCCTAAAAAAGACCAAGAATGCCATTTTAGTAATAGAGCAAAAGGGTTGGCTTACTGATTTATGGCAAAATGTTATCACTCGTTACCTGGACCTTAAAGGATTAAGTCAATTAGTCGAAGAAATAACGAATACAACAAAAGAACAAATCCAAAGATTTTTAAAAAAAGGTATTTTAGAAGGGAAGCCATTGCAACAAACAATTAAAGAATTAAAGCAATCAGGAATAACCAACTATCGTGCCGAATTAATAGCAAGAACTGAAACCGGCAGAGCTGCCAATGTAGGTTCAATGATTGGTGCAGTTAGTACAGGATTAAAAACAAATAAGATTTGGATTTCAACTTTAGATGCAAGAACAAGAAGAATACCACCGGATAAAACCGACCATTTGCATATGAACTTAGTTGAAGTGCCTATGGATGAAAGATTTGAAGTATTTGGAGTTGATGGTACTGAATTAATGCTTCATCCTTGCGACCCTACGGCTTCGGCGGCTAATACTTGTAATTGTCGTTGCACAATCGGATATAAAGTTGTAAAAAATAACAACGGAGATTATATAACTTATCAAGATGAACCGCCTCAAGGAGATGTTGGGCAGATATGGAGATTATTAACCGATTCACACAACAACGATATTTATACTCATATCATTCAAGCATTACAATAAAAATAATAACTTTGTTCTATGAGCAAAATTCAATTAAAAGATATTAACGATTCAATACTTGACGTATCTCCTAAAACAAGAACAGTAAAGGCAGTATGGTCAAGAATGAACAATGTTGATTTAGACGGCGATATTATCGTACCTGAAGCATTCACTAAAACAATCCAAGAGCGTGGACCAAAGGCAAAGAATATGATTTTTTCTTTGATTGACCACAAAGCAGATATGCACCACGTTATAGGAAAGCCAAGTGAACTTTATGTAGATGGCGATAAGTTAGTAGCAGTTACTCAAATAGTTCCTACTCACGCTGGAGAAGATATTATTAAACTTTATGATGCGGGTTTAATCAATCAGCACTCAATTGGATTTTCTACAATCAAATCTAACGAAGCTAAAAACGGAATTAGAACGATTAGCGAATTAAAACTTTACGAAGGTTCGGCAGTTCTTTGGGGTGCAAATCCTGAAACTCCAACTTTAGGATTTAAAAGCGAGGAATCATTATCTTTGCGTTTAGATGCTCTTTTGAAAGCAATTAGCAATGGTAAATATACCGATGCTACATTCAAATCTTTAGAGTTAGAAATAAAGAGAATACAAGATATTCTAACAAACAACACTCAACCCGCAACCGCAGTTGAGCCGGTAGTTAGTGAGGATGCGGAAGTTCTCAAAGCAATTAAACAATTTAATAATCTATTTAAAAAGTAAAAATGGAAAATTTAGAATTAATCAATGAAATGGCTGAGAACGTAAAAGGCTTAAAGGCTGACGTTACTGCTAACATTGACGCTGTAAAAAGCGAAATCAAAGTCGTAAAAGACGAAATGCAAAAGCAATTTGATGCTGCAACTGCTGCTCAAAAGAAAGCTGCTTCAACTGAAGCAAAATCTCTTTCTCAATTAGTAGAAGAGAAAATGGAAGGTCGTATGGAAGAAGCTGAACAAACTTTGAAAAAAGGTGGTAAGTTCCGTTTGGAAATGCCTGAAGCTAAAACAATGACAATCGCAGGTAACGTAACCGGCGACCCTGTAATGACTTACTCTCCAAGACAAGCGTTACAACCAGCTCAATTAGTAAACTTCCGTGATTTAGTGCCTACTGTACGTTCTGCAACAGGTCTTTATACTTTCTTCAAAGAAAACACAGGAGAAACTAATAACATCGCTATTCAAACTGAAGGTGCTGCTAAAGGTTCTAACGATTACAACTTGACTGAAACTAAGATGGTAAACTCTTATATCGCAGGTTTCTCTCGTTTCTCTAAGCAAATGATGCGTTCATTACCTTTCTTAAGTCAAACTTTACCAAGATTATTACAGAGAGATTTCTTCAAAGCTGAAAACGCTTCTTTCTTCGGTACAGTTTCTGCTGCTGCAACAGGTGTTACTACAATGACTGAAACAGTTGATTTAAAGCAATTAGTACAATTAATCGCTAATCAAAAGGCTGCAAACTTTAACCCATCTTTCATCTTAGTATCTCCTGCTCAACAAGCTCGTATTTTGATTGACACAATCAATAGCGGTTACTACGTTGGTTCAGGTAGCGTACAAGTTGGAACAGGTGGCGACATCACTATTTGGGGTGTTCCTGTTGTTTCTGCAACTTGGGTTACTGATAACAAAGCATTAGTAATTGATGCTGACTACATCGAGAGAATCGAAGTAGAAGGAATTGCAATTGAGTTCGCTTATGAGGATAGTGATAACTTCCAAAAGAACTTAGTAACTGCAAGAATTGAGTGCTATGAGGCAATCAACTTAATGTTACCAAATTCAGCAATTTATGCTTCTTTAAACTAATCACAAGGTTTAAAATAAATAAAATTACCCTCACTTTTATCGGTGGGGGTTTTTTATTATTATTATTGTAAATTTGTAAAAAAAGAATATGTCTTTCTATAATTACGTTAGAGATTATAAATTAATAGATCAAGGAACAGTTGTTGAGCCAGTAACCCTTGCAGAAGCTAAAAATTATTGTCGTGTTTCAACTGATGCCGATAACGATTTAATAACTGATTTAATAACTCAAGCAAGACAAGCAATAGAAAAAGCAACAGGTTTGTGTATTATTAAAAAAAGCGTTCAAGTATGGTTTGATAATCCGGCGGGAGATATTTCTTTGCCTTGGGGACCAATGGACCCAACTTCATTTTCTTTATATAATCAAGATGATGCTGAAATAACTGCCAGTAATTATAAACTTTTAGGCGGTCAATATCCAAGCCTTTATCAGCCAACCTATACTATGATGTACGCTTTATATATAAGTGGATTTGATAGTGTCCCAAAAGACTTAAAAGTGGCTATTCTTGACCAAATAGACTTTGATTACGAGAATAGAGGAGCTGATGTAGAAAGATACGACCAAACAGGCGTTTGTCAAAAGGCTTGGAGAGCGTGTCAAAGATATACAAGAACAAGTCCAATTTTATAAAATGCAGATAGGTCAAAAAAAGAATAAAAATGTAAACTCATCTACGATGACTCGTAGAGCGGTTTTATATCAAGCATCATCTTTCCCTGATGGGGAAGGTGGGTATCAAACTGTTTTCCAAAATGTAGGCGAGGTTTGGTGCGATTTTAGACCGGCAAGAAGCATAAGAACTTTATTGGAAGATGAGAAAACATATTACCAAGATGCTAAAATGTATATTCGTTATGGAATAGCAATCAACGAAGAATATCAAGTATTTGTTGAAGGTAAAATGTACACAATCCAATCTATTAACGATGTAGATAATGCTCATAGATTCTTAGAAATCAATTTTTATGGCTAACGGAATACAAGTTTTTGGGATTGATAAACTTATTGGCGACTTAAGAGCATATAGCGAAAAGGTTGAAAATGGTTTAAATAATGCAGTAAAAGAAGCTGCATTAAATACCGAAACCGGCGCTAAAATAGATTGCCCTGTGGATATGAGTATTTTAAGAGGATCAATACATACTGAACCATTTGAAAATGAAAACGGCAAAGGGTGGGAAGTTTCAACGAGGGTTGAATACGCCCCTTATGTAGAATTTGGGACAGGAGCAAAAGTATCTATTCCTTCGGGTTGGGATGAGTATGCAATGCAATTTAAGGGCAGTAAATCAGTAGCCGGAATGAATGCTCAACCATATTTAATTCCTAACTTTGAGATGCAAAAAGAACAATTAATAGCTAAAATAAAAACATTAATAAACAATGTATAATCCTAATGTCGATATAAAAAAATGGTTTTATACCAATTTAGTTTCTGCAACAGGCTTAGGAGTTTATGATGGCATTGCTCCCGATACGGCAGGTAATGAATATTTAATTTTAACCGGCAGAACTTCAAGTCAAGTTCAAGGCAAAAACGGATATACCAATACTTTGGTGTTCACGATAGACATTGTCACAAAAAATGCTAACTTTGGCTTTAAAGATTCGGAAGCTATATCTAATCAAATTTTAGCTGCTATAAATTCCGATACTCATATTACACTTCCAACAGGGTGGAATGCCTCAAGTTTAAGTGTTGCCGGTATCAGAAATATACAAGCCTTAAATCCATTAGACAATGTTTTTAGAACCTTATTAACATATAATTTAACAATAACACAAACTCAATAAAATGTCAGAAAGTAAAGTATCAGCAAGAAGTTACTTATTATTCGCAGATGCTACAAATAGTGGCACATATAGCGTAGTAGCTTGTTTAACTTCAAATGCAATCACATCATCAAACAACGTAATCGATGCATCTTCAAAATGTGGGGATGACTACGAGCCAGGACCAAACTTTAAGCAATCAATTAAGGCTGAAGGTTTTGCAATCGACCAAACAGGAACTCCAAGTAAAGATTCTTACGATTTACTTTATTCTTTGCACGTTGCTAAGACTAAATTTGCAATCAAAATGGGTCCTTCTGCTCCTGCAAGTGGTAACGTAGTTTATGGTGGAACTGCAACTGATTTAGTATTTATTTCAGCTTGGGATTTAACTGCTCCTGATAAAGAAGACGTTAAGTTTACTGCAACTTTTGAAGTAGTAAATCCTCCATTAACACAAACAAAAACTGCATAACAACTAACCAACTATGTACGAATTAAAACTGAAAAACAACACAATCCATTTAAAATGGGGTACTTGGGCAATGCGTGAGTTTTGCCAAACCTACAATTTAACTTTAGAAAAGTATTTTGAAGCGTTAGCAGATACCCAAAAAGACATTGATAAGATTGTAAAATTATTTTTTATTGGATATAAGGCGGCTTGTCTTACTAATAAAGAAGAAATAGTTTATACTGAAATCGATGTTTGTGATTGGATTGATGAAATTGGTTCTATTTATATTAGTGAAGGTCAAGTGGTAGAATATTTTAAATATATTTTATCTACCATTAATGTTGATGTAACTGATGTAAAAGATACCGAGAAAAAAAAAGCCTTAAAACGCTAACTTGGGATGACATTTTAGTTAAAGGTGCTGAATGTGGGATAAAGCCAAGTGAATTTTGGGAAATGACTTGGAAAGATTATAGTATTATCGTTTTGGGAACAGAGCGTAAGGAGCTTAATGAATGGGCGAGGACAAGAAACCTCGCCTATATTATTTATTTAAGTAACTCAGGAGATAAGCACCCAAAATCATTAAAAGCCTTTTGGCATATACCTCAATTAGATGATATTGATGAGCCGGAAGAGGTTATGCTATCAAATGAAGAATTATCACGAACTTTGGCACTATACGGAATAAATTAAAATAATTATGGCAGAATTTAATTCATACTTAGGGGTCAAGTTTCAGTTCGATAGCGCAGATGCAAGAGCAGATATTATTAAGCTCTTAAATGATTTAGATTACTTTGAAAAAAAGCTAAAAAATAATTTTGATACTGAATCTATTAAGAGATTTACCGGTGCTATGGATACTGCCAAGCAAGGTTTATACGAATATGGAATACAAGTAGATACAGTTACTCAACAATCGTTTCAAAATTTTAGAGCGATTGGGCAAATGGATAGAGTTACTCGTGAGTTTGCTTCAGGGGGTTTAAATCAGGGGTTGAATGGTCTAACAATGTTAGGGAATACCCTTACAAGATTATCAATACAAGAAGGTGGATTTAAAAATGCAATTTCAAGTTTAGCCGGAGCATTTACAGGACCGGCAGGTATTGTTTTAGCGATTTCTGCGGCAGTAGGTTTGTTTGAGGCTTACGAAAAACAAATAAAAAAAGCAGAAGAAGAAAATCAAAAATTTTCTAAGAGTTTAGATGATGCAAAAGCAAAAGGTTTAGAGCAAGGATTAAAACTTCAAGAATTAATATCAATATCTGAGGATCAAACTTTATCAGATAAAAAAAGAACTGAGGCTTTAAATGCAGTTAAAAAAGCAGTAAGCGAAGTAAATGCTGAGTATGGCGCTCAAATTAAGACTTCTGAAGATGCTAAAAAAGCCGTTGATTTATTAACTCAAGCATACATTCAACAAGCCGTTGTTGGGGCAAGAATGGCGAAAGTAGCGGCTGATACAATAGCATTAGAATCAGCACAAACAACTGTTGCAAAAGCAAAACCAAGTGATATTGGTAAAGTTATAGCTGCTCAAACTACTCAACAATTAGGAGGTACTGCGGGTTTAGGTGCCGGATTATTAATAAAATCTTTAGGATTACAAGATTTATCTGATGCAATAACTGAATCAAAGAGATTAAAGGAAGAATTAGATAAACAAACTGCTGCACTTCAAGATGATATAAAAAAATTATCACAAAATCCTTTTGGTGTAGCATTGGCTACAGGAATGGAAGGAATACAAAGTGGTAAAGGTAAAAATTATGATTTATCTGATGAGATTGCCAAAATTGAAAGAGAGATTGAATTAACTGCCAAATGGGCAAATGAAGAATATAGACTTTATAAGCAAAGAGAAGAATTTGCTAAAAAGAATTTATCAATACAAAAGGCTGATGTTGGAGTAAACAATTTTAATGATTATTTATTTGCGCAACAACAAAAGCAAGAGAAAAAACAAAATACTCCTTTTGAAGATATAGCAACAAATGCTCCTAAAATACCAGCTTGGATGAATGAATTTACTGAATCAGTAAATAAAAACGATGCTGCTATTAAAAAGGAATATCAAGACTATAAAGATTTTTCAAACCTTTTATCTAAAACATTGACTAAAGATATAATGGGTCTTTGGGATGCAATGCAAAAAGGAGAAAATATAGGAGATGCAATAGGGCAAATGTTTAGTAAACTTGCCGAACAAATAGCTGCGGCTGCTTTACAAGCTGCTTTATTTACTACAATTTTAGATTTGGTTAGCGGCGGAACTGCCGGAGGCGGGGCAAGTTTTGGAGATATGTTTAGTCAATTATTAGGCATTCCTAAATTCGCTGAAGGTGGGGTTGTTTCTAAACCTACTCTTGGAGTATTTGGGGAAGCCGGTCCTGAAGCAGTAATGCCTTTATCTAAATTGGGTAATGTAGTTTCTAATTCATTTAGCGCAGGTTCAATGAGTGGTGGAAGCCAAATGGCAGGAGGACAATTTACTTTGCGAGGCAACGATTTAGTTTTAGCTTTGCAAAGAAGTAATTATTCATTAGATTTAAGAAGAGGAGCATAATGTCATACGCAAATAAATATCAATCAACATTCGCAACAAAAAGTGGCAAAACGGCTTATTTGTATTTGGCTGAAGATGGTTATGTAGGAAGCGTTATTAATTATCAAGGAGTACACATAGACTTAAATTATATTCCAACTTCAGATGATCCATTTGAGCCTATTTATGCAAGTCAATTAAACGTAGTAATAGATATTACTGATGATTTGGTAGATATGCCAAATTTGGTCACTTTAAATGATAGGAAATACCACGCAAAACTTTACATTGATAGCGATTTAGAGTGGCAAGGTTGGGTTTTGAGTGATAGCGTACAAATTAACTACTCAACCGGCAGAAGACAATTAAGTTTTAATGCCGTTGATGGCTTAGGTATTTTAAAGGATATTTTACTTCCTATTTCGGCTTCAACAAACATTAATGAATTAAATTCTCTTTTATATTATATTAATTTGAGTTTAAACTCAATAGCATTTCCTACTAACCCAAATTTAAATATAGTTTGTTCTTATTTTAATACAGGTATGGATGATAGAGGAACGCACACTTATAGTGAACCTTTTTCACAAACATATTTAGCAAATAGAACTTTTGTTTCAAATTATGTTTATTTAGATTGCTTACAAGTTTTAAGTAATATAGTAAAGTCTTTTGGTTGTAGAATATTCCAAGCAGGAGGCAAATGGTGGATTGTAGCAATAAATGAATTTGCAGATACGGGAGCTTATTATACGCAATATGATTATGCCGGAACAGTTGTATCAAGTGGCACAATAAATACTTTAAGTACAATTCAAGGTTATACCGGTAATACAAGTGGACTTTATTTTATAGACAATTCTCAAATGAAAATTTTAAGAAAAGGCTATAATATGTTACAACAAAATATTTCTATTCAAACTGCCGATAATTATGCTCCTAATGGCAATTTTAGACCTTATACGGGTAATATGGTTGCAAATTGGGATGTTGGTGCCACAGGAACAGGAAGTAGCGTTACAATAATTGATAATGCTTCTTATGATTCTGCTCAATATAGACTTATAAGAAGTTCAACTGGAACTGCATTTATTGAAATTGGTATAGCAAGTTCAGGACAACCGGCAAGAGGTCCATATATTAACGGCAACAACGCAATAGATGTTTCTTGGATATTTCAAGGACAAAGTTTGGGTTCAAGTCCAAGAGCATTGGTTTATTTATACATAACCGATGGCACAAGCCAATACAATTGGAATGGCACCGCTTGGATTTTGAATAGTGTTGGAACTTATCTAACAATTCCGGCTTATTCGGGATCAAGTGGTAATGATGTAAATACTTATAGTTTTAAAACTGCGCCTACTCCAATTGCGGGTCAATTATTTTTTAAACTTTCTTTAGAAGCAGGAACAGGAACATTTATACAAATTAGCAATTTTAAAATATCAATTACTCCATTTGCAAGTGAAGTGAATTATTTTGGTTATTTAGTTAATACTACATCTTATGTAAAAACAACTGACATTCCATATGGTTATGCCGTACCTGAAACGGGAACTGCTCCGGAGTTAGGGGTATTTTTAAATGCTTCGGGTGCTTATATGGATAGTTGGTACGAATACGGAACTGCAACTTATTATGATTCAATGTTCTCTTTATTGTATCAAAAATATATGAACATATTTGGCAATAATATAGTAAATATTGATGCAAGTTTAAGTTCTTGGAATACTGCTAACGGGTATTTAAACGCTGCTAAATTATTTAAGGCTGATGATACCGACCCCGCTCAAATAAATGTTAGTGCAAATTCATATATGTTAGGTAATTCGACAATAAGTTATCCTAATGATGAAACTAAGGTTACATTATTGCAAATATCAAATACTCCAATATCTGCGACCTTTGGACATACATTTACTTACAATACCTTTAATTAAGTTAAATTTGCGATATGATTAATAAAGTTTCAGGGAAAAATATAATGTTATACTATCACGACCAAATTTCCGGTAATGATATTCCTTTTGCTTGTTCTACAAATTGCACTTTTAACGTACAAGTAGGACAAAAAGAAGTAACAAGTCAAACATCGGCTTGGTATAAAGAATATAAAATAGATATAGCATCTTGGACAATAAGTTGTGATGGTTTAATTACATTAAGTAATTATGGTTATTTATTCCTTTTGCAACAACAACAAAATAGAACAACGATTCAAGTAAAGTTTGTTATTGATAACGGGGTAGATGGTTTAGTTATTATTTCCGGCAATTGTAATCTTACAAACCTACAAATAAACGGACCTTATAAAGATACTGCAACTTATTCTTGCTCATTACAAGGAACGGGAGCTTATGGTACTTCAGGAACAACAGTTACTCCTTCAGGAACAGTTATCGTAGCAGGTGGGGTTGTTTATGATAAACAATATACTGCGGCGGGTGGCGAAACAACAATTACTTATACGGATATGATAGGCAAAACTTGTCTTTATGTTTCTCGAGGTGGCGTTGATGTGAGAGATATTGTTTCAAGTGGAGCAACAGGAGAGCAAGTAGGATTTAATCAAACTACGGGAGTATTAACATTCCCAAGATCGTTAGAAAGCGATGAATTTATAAGAGGTTTATTCCAATAAAATATTAAAGATGAGTCAACAAATACAAATAACAGGAGGAGCAAAAGTTAGGAATTTAGATGGAGTAATAACTGGTTCAACGGGTGTTCTTAATAGTTTACCAATTAATGGAGCAAATGGTATTCCTCAATTAGATTTTAACGGAAAGATTTTAGTTTCACAATTACCTAATTCAGTAATGGAATATAAGGGTATGTGGAACGTGGCTACAAATACTCCGTATTTAGTAAATGGAACGGGGAATGCCGGAGATGTTTATTTAGTAACGGGTGCGGCTGCCGGTGGAACATCGCACGACTTTGGAGCAGGTGCTATAACTTTTTACAATTCGGACCAAGTTATTTATGACGGCACAAATTGGGATAGAGCAAGTGGTTCAAGTGGAACAGTTACTTCAGTAGGTTTAACAATGCCTTCTGCTTTTTCTGTTAGTGGTTCTCCTGTTACCAATTCGGGAACATTAGCAGTTTCAGCTTTAGGAACGACTTCTCAATATATTAACGGAGCCGGTGGGTTGACTACATTCCCAAGTTTAACGGGATATGTGCCTTATACCGGTGCTACAAACGATGTAGATTTAGGAACACATAAATTAACTTTAACTGATGAGCAATTTAACCCATCTTCAGCACCTTCTTATTCTGAAGGGGAAGTATGGTACGATTCAACTCAAAAGGCTTTAGCATATTACAATGATGTAACAAATAACACTTTACACATTGGGCAAGAGGTTCAATTAAAAGTTTACAATAACACAGGTTCCACAATTGTTAAAGGTGCGCCTGTTTATATTACTTCAACTAATAGCGGGTTTACTTATCCATTAGTGGCTTTGGCAAAAGCAGATACTTTAACAACTGCTAACGTAATTGGGGTAGCAAATCAAGATATTCCAACATCAACGGCGGGTTATATTGTACTTTCAGGGTTGGTAAGTAACATAAGCACAGGTTCATACACAGTTGGAACAGTTTTATATTTAAGTCCTTATTCTGCGGGTCAATTAATGAGTACAGTTCCACCAACGGGATATGCGGTTCGTGTTGGTGTGGTTTCTTATTCAAATAGTCCTAATGGGTCTATTTATATTAATCAATCTAATGCTTATTCAACGGCTGCAAGTATTGTTGGAACGATACAAATTTCTCAGGGTGGAACGGGAGCGACAACTGCCGGTGTAGCATTAACAAATTTAGGCGCAGCAGCTTCAAGTAGATTAATTTCAACTACAACTCCTTTACAAGGGGGCGGAGATTTAACGGCTGATAGAACTTTAAGCATTTTACAAGCCGGTACTTCTCAATCGGGTTATCTTTCTTCGACTGATTGGAATACTTTTAACAATAAGCAAAACGCTTTAGGTTATGTGCCTGTCGGTGGTTCAGGTTCAGTAAATTATATTTCTAAGTTTACAGGTTCAACTACGATTAGTAATTCGGGAATTTACGAGGGAGTTACTAATTACGTTTCTATTGGAAACACCAACACAACTTATAACTTAGACGTAACCGGAACGGGTAGATTTACGGGCGATGTATTATTTGGGAATGCTTTGACATTGACAGGTAGTTCTTTCTTGAATAGTATGACTCATATCAAGCAAGTATCTGTTATGTATCCTTCTACGGGTTATACAACAATAGCGGGTAGTTCAACGGGATTAACTTTAAATACAGGTGGAGCATATACTTTAGATTTATCATTCCCTACAACGGCAAGTTATACTTATACTTATCCGTCAGCTTCGGGTACTTTGGCATTAACAAGCCAATTATCAGGGGTTATTTATGGTTCAGGTGCAACATATCAAGTAGCTTGGTTTAACGCTACAAATTCAATCGGTGGAAGTTCTAATTTATATTTTGATCCAACGACAAATCGTTTAGGCATTAATCAATCTTCTCCTTTATATTCTTTAGATGTAACAGGAACGGCAAGAATTACCGGCAACGCTATTTTTGGAGGAACGTTAGGTAATGGAACTTACACTTATACTTTACCAAGTGCGACAGGAACTTTAGCTTTAACTTCTAATTTAAGCTCTTACGTTCCTTATTCGGGTGCTACGGGTTCACTTTATATGGGTTCAAGTTATTTAGTAAGCGCAAAAGCATTTGTAACAAGTGGTTCGGGTGGAGGAGCTTATTTAAAATTATTGAATGCTTTAACGGCTGCAACTCCTGAATCTGATGGTGTAAAATTATCTTCAGTTGGTTCAGTAGATTTGGTTATTTCAAGCAATACTTATAATTCAACATTAGTAACAAGTGGGAATACTGCTGATAGGACATACACATTCCCTAATGCTTCAGGCACGATAGCTTTAACTTCTAATATTCCAACTTTAAGTGGAACTGCGCCAATTTCTTATAGTGCCGGAGTAATTTCAATAAGTCAAGCAACAAATGTAACTAATGGTTACTTAACAAGCACCGATTGGACTACATTTAACAATAAACAAGCAGCTTTAAGTGGAACAGGATTAGTAAAATCTACTGCGGGAAGTATAACTTATATTACTGATAACTCAAGTTCTTGGAATAGTGGTTCAGCTATTGCCAACTCTTTGAATGGCGTTTCTCCTATTAATTTTAATAGTATTACAGGAGCGATTAGTATTTCTCAAGCAAATACATCAACTAATGGATATTTAAGTTCTACGGATTGGAATACTTTTAACGGAAAGCAAAACGCTTTAACTAATCCTGTAACCGGAACAGGAACAACAAACTATATTTCTAAATGGACTGCAAGTGGAACAATAGGTAATACTTCAATCTACGAGGGAACAAGTGGATATATCTCAATAGGCAATACTAATAACTTATATAACTTAGATGTTACAGGTACAGGAAGATTTACAGGAAATTTAAATGCAGCTAATTTTGCAGCAGGTAGTGCAACTGCTACTTATCCTTTCAACTCAATTTCAGCTGCAGGTACTCAAGCATTGTTAAATTCAACAAGAACAGGTGGTGGAGGTATTATTTTACAAAATAATGGAACAGATAGCGTTTATTTAGGTACTGCGAATTGGACAGGCATAAGTGGATATGGAACAGGAACAACAGATATCGCATTATCAGCCGCTTCAAATAGTTCTGCAATTTTATTTGCAACAGGAACTTCATCTACTGCAAGAATGATTATAACCTCATCAGGGAATGTAGGTATAGGAACACCAAGTCCAAGTTATGGTTTAGATATTTTAGGCACTACTGCTGGTGCTGCATTATTAAGAGTTACTTATAGTGGATATGCACAAACATTTTTACAAGCATTTAATGGTATAGGATATGTTGGTACACTTACTAATGACCATTTTGCAATTAGTACAAACAGTACAGAAAAAGTACGTATTACAAGTGGGGGGAATGTAGGTATAGGAACAACAAGTCCAACGGGAACTTATGGAAAATTATCAGTGGCAGGCGGTATTTCAATATTAGATGATAATAGTGCTAAATTAGAAATAGGAAGATATTCAAGCGGTGCTCCAAATAGTTATATTAAAATTGGAACAAACTCAAATAGTTTAAGAATTACAAATGCTGCTGATAGTGTAGATTTAGTAACATTTACTAATGGCGGGAATGTAGGTATAGGAACAACAAGTCCAACACAAACACTTACAACCAATGGTAATATTGCAGTAGGGGGGCAACAAGCATTTTGGTTGAGAGACGATGATGGATTTTCAAGTAATACAGGCAGAAGAGCATGGGCTATAACTTCAAACTATGTTGCTTTTGGAATGTTAAGTTTATATGTAGCTAGTGCAGCTAGCTCAAATCCATTATCAGGCACCGCTGTATTTAACATTACAAGTGGAGGTAATGTAGGTATAGGAACAACAAGTCCAACATCATTTGGAGCTTCTTATGTAACAACATCGGTAAATGGAGGTACAGGAGGTATTTTTGAAACTCAAGCAAATGGCACAGGAGCATTATATATAGGTTCAAATAGTGGAAACTCTTTTATATGGGAACCAAGAAATTTATTTATTCAATTTGGTACAAACAATACCGAAAGAATGCGTATTACAAGTGGGGGAAATGTATTAATAGGAACTACAAGTGAATCAAGTTTAATTTCATCAGGATTACAAGTAACAAATAGCGCAAGTGGTGGTCCAGGACAATTAGTACTACATAACACAGGAGCAACTTCAACTTATTATTGGACAATGGGACAAAATAGTGGTAATGCCTTTATTGTTTACGGATATAATGGTAGTAGTTTTTCATCAGGAGTTTATATGACTTGGGGTGCTACATCTTGGACAGGTAATTCGGATATCAGATTAAAAAACATAATTAAACCAATAGATAATGCAGTAAATAAATTATTGACTTTAAATCCTATTATATTTTCTTGGAAATCAGATGAAAATAATAAAGAAAATTTAGGTCTTATAGCTCAAGATGTAGAAAAAGTATTTCCTCAAATAGTTGATATGCAAGATGATAAAATAGGAACAAAAGGAGTTAGATATACTGATTTAATCCCTGTTTTAGTAAAAGCTATTCAAGAACAACAAGCACAAATAGAAGAATTAAAATCACTTATAAATAAATAAAAAAATGGCAACAACTTATCAATGGGTAATTAACCAAATGGACACTAAGCCAAAAGATGACGGATTAACTGATGTCGTTGTTTGTGTGCATTGGTCCCGCATAGCAACTCAAGATAAAATAGTAGTATCATCATACGGCACAATGGGTTGTGAAACTCCAAGCTCAACCGACTTTACAGCTTATCCTGATTTGACTTACAATCAAGTTTGTAGTTGGTTAGATGCAGGTTTAGACGTTCCGGCAATCGACAAAGGTTTAGACCAACAAATAGAAAACATAATTAACCCACCGATTGTGGTTTTACCTTTACCTTGGGTAAATCCAACTAATTAATATTATATTTGTAAAAAATTATATTATGAATTTAAACGAGCAACAACTTCAAGAGTTACAAAACATCATCAACGCAATTCCTACTTTGTACGGAGTGCAATTAATTCAATTCTTTCAAAAGGTAGCTGCAGATGCTCAGCCTAAAGAAGAAGCAAAAACTGAAGCATAATGGCACCACATAGCGACCTAGCAGATTTATCAACAATTTTAAGTATTATGGGAGCAGTAGTTTCAATTACTAATATTCAACCTATTGTTACGTTGATAGCTTCCTTGGTCGCTATTGTTTCCGGAGGATTTGCCATTCGTTATTATTATTTGGCTTCTAAAAAATTAAAGTAATGAAAGAAGTAGTCATTACTTTATTGGTGGCTATTCTTATCATTTTTATAGCAAGGAGTTCACGCTATTCAAAAACTGAACCCGTAATCGTAACGCATTACGATACAGTTTACCAACAGAAAACTTTTACAAAATACACTAAGGGAGATTCTATCCCTTTTGTTGTTTTAGCCGTAGATAGCTTTAAATATACGATACACGATACGATTTCAATAATTAAAGACTATTTGACAACTAAAGTTTATACCGACACATTTTCAATAGATAGTTCAAAATTTACCATTATTGACACTATTTCGGAAAATAAGATTCAAAATAGGCGATTTTTGGCTGATATTCACGAGAGAACAATAAGAATTACAAACGATATATACCATAAAGATAAAAATGCCCTTTATTTAGGCTTTTTAGGCGATTTAAGGCGATTTGACAACAAAGTAGGGTTAGGTGTTGGCTTAGGGATAAAAACGGCTAAAAATGACTTATTTACCTTTGGGCTAACTACCAACCAATTTTCGGTAGGATATTTTAAAAAATTTTAGTATGAAAAACATTTCAGCGTGGAAAACCACAAGCATTGGTCTTGTATTAATCGGGGGCGGTTTAGCTTCAGTTTTAACAGGCAAAGCAGATTGGACCGGTGCTATTGTAGCGATTGGTGCGGGTGTGGGTTTAGTATTCAGTCCTGATACTTTTATCGACAAGCTAACAAAGAAGAATGATTAGTAAAAAGTCAATCGATTTTATTATCCAACAGGAGTGCGGGGGTCGTGCTTATTATGATAAAGTACTACAAAAACCTTCGTGGCCAGGTGGCGATTCGGGTATCACGTTGGGGATTGGATATGATTGTGGTTACGAAACCTTAACACAGTTTACAAAAGATTGGGGCAATAATTTACCGGCTGATTCGTTTAACCTATTAAAGCCGGTTGTAGGAATTAAAGGAGAAAAAGCAAGGGATTTATTGAAAGGCGATATTTTAAACGTTAGAATACCTTTTAATATGGCTTATGACGTTTTTGTTAAAAATGATGTGCCGAGATATTTTGCGATGACTAAAAAAATATATCCTCAATTAGAAGAATTAAACGAGGACACTCAAGGGGCATTGGTTTCTATGGTTTTTAATAGAGGAACAAGTTTAGCCGGAGATTCAAGAACGGAAATGAGGGCGATTGTTGATTTGGTTGCTAAAAAAGATTATGAAGGAATCGCTGAAGAAATAGAAAAATCAAAAAGGCTTTGGGAGCATCGAGGATTAGATGGCTTAGTTTTGAGGCGAGAAGCGGAATCAGATTTAGTAAGAAATTCAGTATAAAAACAACAACCAACATAATGACAACAACAAAACGCAAAAGACTTTACTTCGATATTGAAGTGTCTGCTAACGTGGGTTTATTTTGGCAATCAGGTTACAAGATTACTATTGGAACCGAAAACATAATAAAGGAACGTGCCGTTATTTGCATTTGCTATAAATGGGAAGAAGATAAAGATGTTTATTATTTACAATGGGATAGTAAGCAATGCGATAAAAAATTACTACAAGAGTTTATTAAGGTAGCCAATGAAGCCGATGAGCTTATAGGGCATAATGGCGACAAGTTTGACCTTGCTTGGATAAGAACAAGATGCCTTTATCATAGGATAGATATGTTTCCTACATACACGACAATAGATACTTTAAAGATTGCTCGTTCAAAGTTTAGATTTAATTCCAATCGTTTAGATTACATAGGTAAGTTTTTAGGGTTGGGAGAAAAGAATCATACCAACTTTGACCTTTGGAAAGACATAATGTTAAAGAACGATAAAAAGGCTATGAATGAAATGATTGATTATTGCATTCAAGATGTGGTCCTATTAGAGAAAGTTCATAAAGAATTAAACAATCATATCCCTGCTAAAACTCATTACGGAGTTATTTTTGGGCAAGATAGAGGCACTTGTCCTGAATGTGGAAGCGATGAGATAGTAAAAAATAACAAAAGGGTTATGGCTTCGGGATTAATAAAGATTCAATATAAGTGTCAAACGTGCGGGAAATTTCATAGCAAAACTGATAAATAATGAAACAATCTAAAATACTAACGGAAGTAATCGAGGACTTTCAAGCAAGAGAAAAAAAAGGAATTGAAACTTACGGAACAACTTTAGACCGAAAAGATTTGACAACTTCTCAATGGTTGGTACATTTGCGTGAAGAATTACAGGATGCAATTTTGTATCTCAAAAAACTTGAGGAAATTCAAAACTATAAAGTATATTAATATGAAAATAAAACTACCTAAAAAATTTAATTCTATGAGTTTATTAGAACAAGAGGAAATATTGGTTAAAAATCTAAATGTAGTTTATGATTTAGAAAAAGAAATAAAACAAGCATTGGCAAAAATAAGAGGTGGTCAAAAGGTTAATATAGTTACGGATGAAAGACCTGATGAAGCATTATTAAAAGCGTGAAAATAAAAGTTATATATAAAAAGTTAGGCAGAGAACAAGCACACGGCATAGCCGAAAGTGATGGTATTATCTATATTGACCCAAGATTAAAAGGTCGCAAAGAAATGGAAATATTAATTCACGAGTGCCATCATTTGCTTAACCCAGAGCATAGCGAGGAAGAAACCATTAGGCAAAGCGTTATTTTAACTAAATTACTTTGGCGAATGGGTTATCGAAAGGTCGATAATTCCAAGCATTTGCCGCTACAAGACGGCTCTAAATAAAAAAGTATCTTTGCTATGTTGTTTTCATAGTAGTTGGTTCTCCCAAGTTTAAAACGCTTGGGAGTTTTTGTTTTTTAGATATATTAATATAACTTTGTATTGTTCATAAGACAGAAAATGGTTTAAGGGGATTCGTTTCTACGATGTCCCCTTTTTTATATCTTTGATTATGAATTGGCATAAAAAACACAAAGAAGAATCTTCAATCGGAGATAAGATAGCAGATGCAGTAGCAAACGGAATGGGGTCTTGGAACTTCATTATTTGGCAAACTATTATTGTTTTGATTTGGATGGGGTTGAATGTAGTCGGATTTATTAAGCATTGGGATAGTTACCCATTTATACTCTTAAATTTAATTTTTTCTACTCAAGCTGCTTATGCTGCTCCAATTATTATGATGAGCCAAAACAGGCAAAGTGAGAGAGATAGAGAACACGCACAACACGACTACGAGGTTAATCTCCAGGCTAAAAAAGAAATTGAGGACCTACAAATACAACTTTATAAGTTAGAAACCGAAAAATTAGACAAGATCATTGAAATACTTGAATCTTATGATTATTTTGATGATGATTTCGATATTTACGATAATTAATTACTCAATGGATTGAGTTATTTTACTCAATGTTCACTTATAATATTGTTCACGAAAACGTGAACGTTCACCGGCAGTGAACAAACTATATAGGTGAACAGTTTATAATTTCCTTAATTATCGCAGTATTACTACTTAATTTGTCACATATTTATATAAAATTGTGACATAATTTGTCTACTTTTTTATATAAAAAACAAGACAATTTGTAAAGCAATACCCTTACTTTATGTAAACTTTTGTCAAGTTTTGCCTTTACTTTGTAACATATTTATACTATTATTTGTTACAATAATGTCCTTTATTTGTATCTAAAAGCATATAATATGGTCTTTTTATGACACATTATACGTAAAAGAATATAATTTTAGTACAACAAGATATTATAATTATAATTCCAATTTGCATGAATTTTTCCAAAAATGAATATCAAAAAATGCACTTTTAGACATATATTGCCAATTTATCAATCAAAAAACGGCTTTTTTGAGCTATAAATATGCTTTTATTGAGCGATAAACGACCTATTTTATAAAATTTTGTTAAATTGGGGAAAATATTTGTTAAAAAGTTTGGTGGATAACTTAAAAGGGTTTATTTTTGTCTTGGAATTAAATAATAATCAAAAAACCATTTATTATGAAAACAGTTACATCAAAAGAATTAGAAATGTTAAAAGACATTTATAATGACCAAAACACAGATAGTTGCGGAAATTATAAAGTAGAAACTAATGAAGAAAAAGGATTGATTGGCTCTTTAGTTAAAAAAGATTTAATATTTGACGCTTTTGAAGGAGATGTATTTAGTAAAAATTGGCAATTTACTAAGTATTCGTTTTGTTGCACAAATGAAGGAATTTTAGTATTAGAATTAAATGGCTTTGACACTTCACATTTAAAAATTTATTACGAATTATATCAATTATAAATAAATCAGGGGTGCGACTGAAACGCACAATTTTAAACCTTAAAATCAAAAATTATGAACAACTACGAAAGACAAAAGCAAGATGATTCAGTTTCCGTAACTGCCGCAATCATCATTATTACGATTTCATTTTTAATTGGCTGCTTAGCCGATAACCTTTAAAATTAAACCTTATGAACAACTTAACACTTAACGGATTTTCAAGACCTTTAATCGCTTATACCGAGTCAATGGGTTTAAGCCTTTGTTTTGAGCAATATGCAAACATTGGCGAGGATATTATGGAAATAGGATTTAATCAATATTCCGGCTATGTTTATATAGCTTTAGAAAACGGAATACAAATCTGCTCTTGTATGGGTCAAGAGGTTGAATTTTTAGTTGTAGATATTGAAGATGGCGAAGAAACATTTTTTGATAGCTATGAAGATGCTGAACAATTTATGAACCAATTAAACTAAATATTATGAACAATCAATTATCAAAAGAAGAAATTAGATTAATTCGAGAAAACATTACTACAAGAATTAGAACTATTGAATCGCTTTTCAATTCTTTTACCGGCGAAAATGAATTTTTAATTAAAACTTATTCGGAAGAAAAGCAAAAATTAATTGACCTACGAGCAAAATTATCAAATTTTAAAAGCGAAAATGAAACAAGAATTGTTTATAATTATCAAACAGGACTTGTAGATTTTGTTGATTTAGAATTAGATTTAACTATTATACCAAATATGGGAGATATACATTTATATTGGAATGGCAAAAATTACGACCATTTAAAAGTTACAAGAAGGCAAATTGTTAAGCATACAAACGAAACAATTTTATATATCACATTTGAAAAATATATTTAATATGGAAAAGCTAAACTATCAGGGTAAGCAATTAAAGCTACACAAAAGAGCAGCTTGTTTATTAGAGCTTTTAAAAGCAGCTCAAACAAGACAAACCTATCACGAAAGGGATTTATCATTATGGCGCAGAGGAGTAAATGATGAGCCTATTAGATTATTCCAAAAGGAAGAAGATATTTTAATTAAGATTGCTCGAATGAACGAAGTGCAAAAAAGAATATTAAAAAGCTATCACAGGTTAATATTGGAGCTTTACGAAATTACCGACACATTTCATTTACCAATAAATATTTTTTTATGAGCTACATTGACAACAAAAGTTCACTAATTAGAGAACTTCACATATTAGAATTAGAAAACGAATTATTAAGAACCAAAATAAAACAACTACAAAATGAGCTATTGGACCGCACCAAGCAGAAAAATGAACAAGCTGCTTTACAACGAACAAAAACATGCAAATCAAATAATAAATGATGTATGCGACTTTTACGGACTTACGCCTATTCAGGTAAAAGGCAAAAGCCGGTTAAGAACCATTGTTAAAGGAAGATTTATCAGTATGTATTTAATCCGAAAAAGAACCGATTTAACATTTACCGAAATAGCAAGAATTTTTCATAAAGACCATACTTCAATTATTCACGCTTGTCAAACTATTGAAGAGGTTTTATCCTTAAAATTTGATAATGATTATCAAGATGAAATAAAAAAATTATCCAAAATAATTTAGGTTTATTCACAAATATTTTTTATTTTTAATTTTTAAAAAACCAATTATTATGAACGAAAAAACAATCAATGAATTTCGCAAAACATTAAAGCTTTATAAAGCTATTGCGGATTTTCAACAAGAATGTCCTGTAATCCATAAAGGAACCACAGGTCACAATTACACCTATGCTGATTTACCTCAAATTTTAAAGGTTATTATGCCATTATTGAGGAAGCATAATTTAGGATTTGTTCAGCCTTTGCAAGATGACAAATTACAAACTATCGTTTTTCATACTGAAACCGGAGAAACTATGATAAGCGAAGTAATTATTCCTCAAATTGTATTAAGGGGTATGAATGAATATCAATCTTTGGGAAGCGGTATAACATATTATCGAAGATATGCTTTGGCTTCCTTTTTTGGATTAGTAACGGACAAAGATACAGATGCAGCCGGAGAAAAAGAATATAGCTTACCGGCATTTGTTAAAAAGCATAAAAGTTTAACTGATTTAACATTAGCTATTGATTCTTGTGAAACTTTGGCTGAATTAAGCAGACTTCACGCTTTAAACAAGGAACTAATCAATCCCGCTATAACTGCATTATTTACAACCAAGAAAAACCATTTAAACTAATGAGCACATATAACACCTACCAAATGATTGGAGAATCCGAATTAGGATTAAATAACTTTTTTTCAATATCCATTTTTGAGGAATCAGCTTCAGTAATTGGATATTATACCAAAGAACTTTACGATAAATGTACTACTTTGGGTTATGTTTTTGAATGGAATGCAAACACAAATTGCCTTCAGGCAAAGAACGAAGTAATTACTATTAATTTATACATAAAACCATAAACTATGAACCATTTAGCAATTTGGGAAATCGCACCAACCAAAAGCGATATTGACGCTTTAGCTCAAAATGTAGCCAACGAATTAAACGAAGGCACTATTAAGCCGGAAGATGTAGCCGTAAAGGTTGCAGTAGTCGAGGCTTTTGCAAAACAATTAAGAGCAAAAAGCGAGGAGTATATAATCGACTTCTTAGACAAATGCCCAAAAGGCAAGTATGACCATTTAGGGGCGAATTTAGCCCTTAAAGACAGTCAAACCTATGACTATGCCGCCTATTCCGAAAAATGGGCGGAATTACAGACTAAAATCGAACTTTTGAAAGCCGAGCAAAAGGAAATTGAAGACAACGGCAAAAAGTTTGAAAGAGGTCAAATTCCATTAAAATCATATAAGCAATCTTATACAATCACCTTAAATAAATAAAACAATGGTAGTAATTTCAATCGCACAAGAGGACATTAATTGGAAGCCGGTGCAAACAAAATCAGGTATTAAGCATTATGCAACTTTAGTAGTTGATAAACGCAAAGAAAAAGACCAATACCAAAATACTCATACCGTTAGCAATAGTCAAACTGCGGAAGAAAGAGCAGAAAAGGCTAAAAAGAAATATTGCGGGAATGGTAAGGAGTATAGTTTTGAGAAAAAAGAATATTCAAACCAGCAAGAACACGAAGATAAAGACCTTCCGTTCTAAAATAAACCAACTATGAAAACACAAAAACAACAAATTCTAGCCTATTTAGAAAAAGGGAAGGCAATTACCCCTATTCAGGCATTATCAAAGTTTGGGTGCTTCCGTTTATCGGCAAGAATTTCAGACCTAAGAAATGATGGTTTAAACATTGCAACTGAATATGTAACTATAAAAGGCAAAACATTTGCAAGTTATTCGATTATTTAGTTTATTTTTGCTTTCGGATGTCGCATATCCAATGAAAACTTATTAGGGAGGAGGATGAAAAGCAAATGCGACTTGCTTGGATTCCAAATCCCTTTTTTATTATGAAAAACAAGTCATATTATTTTAGCCACGATTATAATGCTGCTAATGATACAAAAGTGCTTTTTTTAAGGCATCAATTAGGAATGGAGGGCTATGGGATTTATTGGTTTTTAATTGAAAGATTAGCCGAAGCCGGAGGCAAAATGCCCTTAGAGCTTATTCCTATTCTTAGTATGCAAATGCAATCAACGGATGTTAAAGTTAAAGGTGTAATAACCCAATTTGACCTTTTTACTATCGAAGAAGGGGAATTTTGGTCCGAAAGGCTTCAAGAGCATTTAGGTTTAAGAGAAAAATTAAGCCAAAGCGGTAAAAATGGGGCAGCTAATAGGTGGGCTAATGGGGGGGCTATTGGGGAGGCTAATGCAAATAAAAGAAAAGAAAAAGAAATAAAAGTAAAAGAAAGTAAAATAAAAGAAATAAAAGAAAAGCAAATAAATATAGATTTTGAATGGTTTTGGGATTTTTACGATAAAAGGGTTGGTAATAAAGAAAAATTAAAAAAGAAGTGGGAAAATTTAAACGATGAAGAAAGGCAAAAAGCGATGAATTTTATCGAAATTTACAAAATAGCAAGACCTGACAAGCAATTTAGACAAAACCCTGAAACATTTTTAAACAACAAATCTTGGAACGATGAAGTCATTAGCAATAACCAACAACCAAAAGTCGCTGCAAAAATTACCGACCAACAGCTACACGAAGCCTTTATTAAACGCAATAGTGAGTGGCAATAATGGAGGAGTTTACAATGAAATGTGCCGGTATAAAGAAAAAGGCGAAGCATTGCCTTTAAGGGTCATAGAATTGGTTCCTGTTGCAGAAAGAATACCGGCTTTAAAAGAAATGTACGGAACGGATAAAATAGCCGCAGTATTAAGCAAACAAATAACACGAACATTAAATAATTTTAATTTAAGAGTTGGGATGACTCCGGAACAGGTTGCCGATTTATCTTATTCTATTTTAGATGAAGCCGAAAGCGACCAATTAGCTATTCAAGATATTCTTTTGTTTTTAGATGGATTACCTAAATTTAAATACGGGAAAGTTTATGACCGAATGGATATGCCTACATTCTTTGAGATGTTAGAAAAATACAGGGAAGAAAGGCATCAGGCTTATATAAACGTCAAAGAGGAAGAACACGCACAATTCAAAGCAATGGGCGATAGCAACCGAACAAGCCAAGACATAGACAAAGAAGCTAATAGAAACGCAATGGCTAACTATTTAAAAACAAAATAAAACATTGCCCTCACAAATAATTAATTAACAAAATAAAGGGTGTTATTTATCAAGTGGGGGCATTTTTAAACTATGAGCGAAAAATTATATCAACACATTTGCAAAAAGTACCCTGATATAGAATATAACGGGGAAGATTTAAACCTTAACAATATTTACTCAAATGCTATTGCTGAAGTTTGGTCTGATAAAAAAAACTATCCAAGCGTTAAACATATTTGCAAGAAAGTAAATTTAAGCGAAAGACAGGTTTATAGATTGGCACAAAAGATAGGATTAGAGTCACGAGTATATTTTAAAAACAAATAATTATGAAAACTGCATTAACAGAATGGTTTGATGAATTAAAGGCAAATTATCCTTATATGGCTAATGAAATATTTGATAAAGGATTTAATATATATCTTGAAAAAGAAAAAGAACAGATGATTGATTTAATAATATTTATGCGAACAAATGATAAAATGGGTAAAAGCGTAGAAGATTTATATAATGAATTTATAAACCAATAACAATGAGAAAAATATTAGACTATTTAAAATTTATATTTATTAGCATTCCTTTATGTATATGTTTATTAGTAGTTATTTACACAATATCATTTAGTAAAAGTTTATGGAAATAATATTAATCATAATACTTTGGGAACTGTTTAAAGAATTAATCAAAAGAATAATTAAAAGCCAATTATGACACCAAAAGAAAAAGCAACGGACTTAATAGATAGTTATTATGTTCTTTTAGATGGATTTGTACCATTTGAAAAAGTACAACAATGTGCATTAATAGCAGTAGATGAAATATTAAGTGTTATATCTTGGAATTTAAGTGAAGATTTATCTTATTGGTATGAAGTAAAAAATGAAATACAAAAATTATGAAAGGAGGAGAAGTGAAAGGTTTTGAGAACGCAAGAGCAATAAAAATGATAGATATAGAAACAAAAGAATCAACGGAATTTAGATCAATAGCTTATGCAGTTAGAGTAACAGGAGTGCCGGAATATTCAATAAGAATGGGTTTAAATCCTTTACAAAAGAAACGATTTGAGGTAAATGGTCGCAAAGTGTGTTTTCGAGTATTAAAATAAAATTATGATAAGAGTAATAAATTTTAGTGGGGGCAAAACAAGTGCTTTAATGACTATATTAAATTATAGACCAGGCGACTTAGTTATATTTGCTGATACCGGCAGAGAACACCCCAAGACATATAAGTTTATAAATGATTTTGAAGCATTTGAAAATATACCTATAATTCGTATTCAATATGAGGGTGGATTTAGAGGAATGTTAGAGCATAATAAATGGAATCATATACCAAATAGAGTTAAGCGTTCCTGTACTATTGAATTAAAAATAAAAACGGCTAAAAGGTGGTTAAGGGCAAATTATGGCAAACAAAACTATGAATGGTTAGTAGGATTTAGGGCAGATGAAGAAAGAAGAGTAAAAGGGTATGAGCAAAGACAAGCATACATACATCCAAAATTTCCTTTATTTGAAGCCGGAATAGATAAAGCCTATGTAAATGAATATTGGAAGAATAAACCTTATACTTTAGAAATTCCTGCAATTTTAGGTAATTGTACTTTATGCTTTTTAAAAGGTAAAAATGCGATAATAAATATTCTTAGGTCTTATCCTGAACTTGCTAAAGAATGGATTGAAGATGAGGAATTAAGCAAAGTTAAGGGGGGGGGCATACTTACTTTCAAGATACAACATACAAGCATTTGCTAATGATGGCAGAAAACAATTTATTTAAGGGGCAAGATTTAGATAGCCTCAATCCGGCATTTAATTGCTCGTGTACAAGTTAATCCCTAATTTTGTAATATGGCAACATTAACGCTCCCTAAATTAACGGCAAAGGCTCAACATATATTTAACCGATATATTAGATACCGAGATAACGAAGAAGGATTTTTTACTTGCATTAGTTGTGGTCAAGTAAAAGGACACGAAGTTATGGATGCAGGGCATTATGTTCCTGTAAAGAATGGGTCAGCCTTAAGGTTTAACGAATACAACGTAAACGGAGAGTGCAAAGGTTGTAATGGGTTTGACCAATTCCATTTAATAGGCTATCGCAGAAACCTAATCGACAAAATTGGCTTAGATATGGTTGAATGGCTTGAAGCAAATGCAAGAGTAACTAAGAAATGGTCAAGAAGCGAATTGGAAGAAATAATTGAAAAATATAAATAACATATACGAAACAATAAAAGAAGTAAAGCCAGTAAACGGATATTTTGGCTACACTTTTGTAATTGAGGGAATAAATCATTTCGTATATGGAGAAACTAAAGAAGAAGCCTTTAACTTTGTGGCTGATTATATAAAAGAATATTATGGCAAAATTAAGCAGTAACGGCAAGGTTAGCTTCGGCAAAAAGAAAAAAAACAACGCTAAAAAATCATATAATAAACATAGTCCTAAACCTAAAAAATATAGAGGTCAGGGCAGATAAAATTAACCTATGAAAATAACACAAATTAAACCCAACCCAAACAATCCAAGAATTATTAAGGATAGCAAGTTTAAACAACTTGTTAAATCAATTCAGGACTTTCCGCAAATGCTTGAGCTAAGACCTATTGTTATAGATGAAAACTGTGTAGTATTAGGCGGAAATATGCGATTAAAGGCTTGTATTGAAGCCGGATTAACCGATGTGCCGGTTAAAGTTGCTAAAGGATTATCAGAGGAACAACAACGAGAATTTATTGTTAAAGACAATGTAGGCTATGGAGAATGGGATTGGGATTTATTGGCAAACGAATGGGATAGCGAACTATTATCAGAATGGGGTTTAGATGTTCCTGTTTTTCATTTAGATAATGATGAAGAGCCTGAAATTGACAAGGACTTATTAGGAAATGCCCTTGATAAATACCTAAATAACAATATAAAGCAAATCGTTCTTTATTTTGAGAATGAAAATTTTGAACCAACAATGCGCAGATTAGATGCGATTGCAAAGGCAAATGACCTTGAAGATAATAGCCAAGTTCTTTTATTGTTGCTTGAAAAATACGAAAAATAATGAAGATATTTTTAATGTATTATGATAGATACGAAACCGCTACAACTTCAAAAATGATTGATATTGAGCATTTTGTTTTATGCCATAATAATAAAGATAAATTTAATTGCATTGGTCCAAAAGGAACTTTGATTGAAACAAATCAGCCAAAAGGAATACAAAACAATTTTAATTTTGGCTTGGATATGCTCGAATATGATGAGTGGGGAATATTTATGAGCGATGATTGCATAGGTGCAAAAAAAATAAAAGATAGCAAGTTTGTTGAATGTGATACAATGTTTCCAATTAATGAGCTTATAAATATTATACCAATAGCCGAACAGAGCGGTATTAAATTAATAGGGCTAAACAATACCGGCAATTCCTTTTATTTTAAAAATAATTTTTCATATTCAGGTTTAGTTGATGGTAGATGCTTTGCAATTAAAAAAACTTCATTTAGATTCCATAATGAAATAAATACAATACCGGACTATTACGCTACCATATATCACAAAAAAAAATACAAGTATAATTTAATTATAAACTATACTTTTTTAGACTTTAAAAGATATGAAAAAGGCGGACTTGGAAGTATTAATGAAAGAATAGATGATAAAATAAAGGATATTAATATTATAAAGGCATTATATCCAAGAAGCATTGAAATAAAAGAAAAGCCAAATCACCCATCGGGAAGTCATATAATAATAAAAAAATGAAAATATTAGAAATCAAACCGAAGCAAGTTGAGCTATCTCAATTTAAAAAAAGAACTGCATTAGATTCTGATGCTGTGCAACTTATAAACTATGATTGTTTAATTACTGAAAATGGTATTCCAAGAATATTATATGTTAAATTAAAAAACGATACCGATGCTTTAAGATGGGCAGTAAAAAATATTAAATATACAACCGGAGTTCGCTCAAGAGGATTAAAAAGCCAATCGGCAATTTTTGGATATAGACCAAAGGTTACTATGAGGCAAGACTTTTGCAGCTCAACAAGTATGATTAATAATTTTCCAAAGCAGCACTATTTTATTACAGAATACGCTAAAAAGCTAACAGAATATTATAGGCAATATTTTCCTGAAATATTTGAAATTCACGAAAACATTGTTAAAGAAAAAATATTAGGGGAATGGATGATAGATGGCACTCCATTTACAAGTGGTATCGTAAATAAAGATAATCCTTTAAAATACCATCACGACGCCGGAAATTTTAAAGGGGTATTGTCAAATATGGTTGCCTTTAAAAAAGGTATGAAAGGAGGGAGGCTTGTTTTTCCTGAATATAATATTAAGCTTGAAATAGATGATAATACCCTATCAGTTTTTGATGGCCAAAGTATTTTACACGGAGTAACTAACTTTGAAAAAGAAAATGAAGAGGCATATCGATATACAATAGTATATTATTCGCTTGAGCAAATGTGGAGATGTGATTCGGTTAATGAGGAGTTAAATAGAATTAGAAAAAAGAAAAAAGAGAGAGAATTTAAAAGATTAGACCCAGAGCATTTAAAAACTTTAGTTAAAAGAAAGCAAAGCCTTGATACCGCTTCTGACAAGGAATATAATGCACACTTTAATAATAAAAAAGATGAATAACGAAAATTTAGTTCCATTTCAAAAAGGCAAATCAGGCAATCCTGCCGGCCGACCAAAAGGAATACCAAATAGCAAAACAAGACTTTTGAGATTATTGGAATTGGTTACAACAACCAAAAACCCTGTTACCGGCGAAATGGAAGAATTTTCGATTGCCGAGCAATTGGATATGAAGATAATAGCAAAGGCTATGAAAGGCGATATTAGAGCATATCAAGAGTTATTGGATAGACTTGAGGGAAAATCAAAGCAAACTACCGATATTAATGCAAATATTCAAGGGAACATTCAAATAGTAATAGAACCTGATGCAAATTGCGAACCAATTAAAGATTAAAGTTACTCCCGTATTTTATGCTAACAAAAAAGCATATGAGGAAGGATATCCTGTTATTTGCAACGAGGGTGGCACTCGTTCAAGCAAGTCGTATTCAGTTGTTCAGCTTTTAGTATGGATTGCTTTATCAACTGAAAGAATTAGAATTTCAATAGTATCGCATTCGCTTCCGCACATTAAAAGAGGGGTTTACAGGGA
>Ga0214210_1000023_pt1 | contig 48169 bp, 71 predicted proteins | sample TroBogEpilimnion_31_FD_153048 | JGI IMG/M metagenome (GOLD analysis project Ga0214210, IMG submission 153048) | Freshwater microbial communities from Trout Bog Lake, WI - 03AUG2009 epilimnion | ecosystem: Environmental > Aquatic > Freshwater > Lake > Epilimnion/Euphotic zone | place: Trout Bog... | reverse complement strand
CGCCAGCAAGAGGTAGAAATTGAAAGGATAACAAGTAAGTATGAAGAAATACTCCATGAGCAACAAGTTGAGATAGAAGCGTTGAAACAGGTACTACAGTCTATTGCCAACGAGCACGTTGAGCTTAGCCATGACAAGATTAAGTGGCAGTGCGATGACCATATTAGGTGGGCTAAGGAGGCGCTGAAATGAACGCAAATGAACTAGCTGATGGCTTGGCGCAGATGTATATTGAGGGTGATGTTAACGGGCTGTTTAATAAGCGCATACAGAACATGCTACGCCAATTTGGGCTTGCAGAGAGTATTGTTAAACAGCAAGGGTTAGAAATCAAAGCTTTGAAAAAAGAAGTTACACATTGGCAAGATGCTTTTCATAAAGCATGGGGGTTTGATAGAAAGGCACAAGAGAAATGTTGACATTAACTGTATTTGGATACTGTCTTTATTTGTTTGGCGGAATAGCCCTTACTGGGTATTTGCTTAATAAATATGTTGGTTATATGAAGTGTTGTATTGAATGTTGGATGTTTGCAATAGGTATGGCATTGGCATTTTTGCCATTTACTTTGTTGTATGACTTTACTCATTAAGAAAGGCACAAGAAAATGCATCAAATAACTTGTAAAAATTGCAATAAAAACTTTGATGGAATCATGGGGCAATGTGGCGGAAGTAATACTTTCACAATATATAGATGCACTCATTGTCAGCACGAGGAAATTGTTAAGCGTGAACCTATTGATTGGTCAAAAGCATTAGTTGAAAAGGCACAATAGAAATGAAGTCAGATAAAAAGAACATAAGCCAAGACTCACTAGAGAACTTAATAATTGTATTGATGAATTGCAAAGATGAAGATGGCTTGCTATTGAACATAAACCCAGCCAATGCGTTTCAAGACTGGTTAATTGATATGTATCCTGAGTCTATGCGTCAGCATTGGTTTAATTTACATACCTATGTAAAGGCACAAGAGAAATGAGTGAACTATACAACTTAAAACATGGTGATAAATTTATTATTACTAATCTAAATGTACACATCCCACCAGATGCACCTGTACCTGATGCAACTATAACATATACCTACACACACGTTGATGGTATGTATGCTCCTTGTAAAGGCAGTGATGGAGAACGTTATTACTTTGCAGCATGGACAGAAGTAGAAATAGTATGAGATGTCTATCTTGTAATTGCGTATTAACTGACTTCGAGGCAACTCGTAAAGCTGTTGTAACAGGTGACTACATTGACATGTGTAACAAATGTTTCCTTACAATTGCTGAAGATATTGAATATACAGAAAGAGATGACTTAAATGCGTACGACGAAAAAGCAGAAGGCTCAGACTACTAAAGTCTACTTCCCATCACCTATCCGTAAACATATTTACTAATGGCAACCTTCGTTAAACACGAGGGATGTCCAAAATGTGGCTCTAAAGACAACCTTGGCGTCTATGACGACGGCTCCGCTTACTGTTTTGGTTGCGGATATACAACAGGTTCTAAGTATTATGTGCCAAAAAACAACACTATTGATACAACTGTTGTTAAATTACCACATGACTGTGTTGCTAATTTACCACACATCGCTGTAAACTGGCTTGATAAGTACGGAATTACCCCGACCGAACGAATGCTTTATCGAATGTTGTGGTCGCCTTCCAAAGAACAACTTATCTATCCATTGTACAAAGGTGAAGAATTAATGGCCTATCAAGGTCGTAATTTTGCTACAAATGCTCATAGCAAATACAAATCACAGGGTAAAATCCATGATTTATTGTATCCTTTGGGTAAAAAACAGAATGTTCTAATTCTTACAGAAGACCTCCTTAGTGCCATTAAAATAGCACGGCAAGGCTACGCCATGCCCTTATGGGGTTCAGAGGCTTCTACACCCCTTCTGATGCGTTTAAAAGGTATTTGTGGTGGTATCCTAGTCTGGTTAGACTCAGACAAGTGGAAAAACGCACATGATATTGTCAACCGAAGTCAATCAATTGGACTCAAAGCTATGTGTGTATTCACTAACTTAGATCCAAAAGAATATACTGATGAAAAGATCAAATACTTCTTGACAAACTAAAAAATACATGTTATAATATTTACATATAATAATTAATAATATATTAATAACATAATAATAAAGCTTAATATGATAGAACCTAAAACAAATGCAACAATCAGACGTTATAGGCAAACCGATAAATATAAAGCTACTCAACAAGCATGGCGTTTGTCACACCAAGGACAACGCTCTATCCTTAAATCAAGATTAAAAACAAAGTTTGGTATAACACTAGAAGATTATGATAATCTACATATAAAACACAATAATTCTTGTGCGCTATGTAACACACCTGAATCTGAATTACTTACTAAACTATGTATTGATCATTGCCATACAACTAACAAAGTAAGGGGACTTCTTTGTGATGCTTGCAATGTTGCTATTGGTTTGCTAAAAGACGATAAAACACTCTTAACAAAAGCCATTAAATATCTAGAGGAGAACTCTTGATAGAACTTCAAGTATTGAAGTCTCTACTTGTTAAACAAACTTGGATAGATTATCGTAAATATGTTGCTCCAAAGCAACTTACACGAGAACTATCAACTCTCTTGTCCATCCTTGACAACTATCATGCCAAACATGATACAGACATTACTGTCGAGGAATTCGAGATCATCTGTGAAACATCTGGAAAGATTGACAAAACACACAGAGCTGTTCTCGAGACTATTAGGTCCTGCCATGTAAGACCGGAGTTAGTTGCGGATCTGCTTAAAGCGTATAAGCAGAAAACTGTATTGTCGCAGCTAGCTCTGGTATCTTACGATGCTAGTGAAGGACGTAAAGGCATAGAAGATGTTAACAAACTTGTTAAACAATTAGAAACTGCCGAAGAACTTGTTGATCCTACTGAGTTTGAGTTCACAACTACGGACTTAGCTACGCTACATCAACAAACATACGCCACGCCTGGGTTGCGATGGCGACTCGATTCTCTTAATAAATCTCTTGGTTCCCTACGTAAAGGTGACTTTGGTTTCATCTTTGCGAGACCTGAAACAGGTAAAACTACCTTCCTAGCTTCAGAAGCTACTCGCATGGCTCAACAAGCCAAGCGTACTGTCCTTTGGATTAACAACGAAGAGCAGTGTGACAAGGTTATGGTACGTTGTTACCAAGCTGCCTTAGGGCTCACACACGTAGAGTTGTTCCGAGATATACCACATGCCAAGGCTGAGTTCGATAAACGCCTTGGTGACCGTTTTAAGATGGTTGACGGGGTATCTATGTCAGCTACCGACATCGAACGTCTCTGTGCCAAACTTGATCCTGAACTTATCATCCTTGATCAGATCGATAAAATCCGTGGATTCAAGAATGACCGTGAAGATCTCCGATTAGGAGAAATCTACATATGGGCTCGTGAACTAGCAAAACAATATGGTCCTGTTATCGGTGTTACGCAAGCAGACGGTTCAGGTGACGGCCAGCGGTGGCTCACCATGAACAACGTTGCTAATGCAAAAACATCCAAACAAGCTGAAGCTGACTGGATTCTAGGCATCGGTAAGATCTACGATGAAGGCTGGGACTATGTCAGATTCCTAAACATCTCTAAAAATAAGCTCACTGGTGATATTGACACATTACCAGAAATGAGACATGGACGCATTGAAGTCCAAATCAATCCGGGCATTGCCCGTTACGTGGATATGCCATCATGAAAAAAAGATTCACACCGTGTTATGTCGTACTTAGAAAATGTAAACTACTAGAACCACTTGATCCTCATAGTGTTGGCTATGAAGCACATGTTCTTGGTGTCTTTGAAAGCCTATTAGATGCTGATGTGTTCTGTGAAAAATGTAACGCCATATATAAAGACACACTCAACCAACGACTTTATGCTGAAATCCAAACCAGTACTTTTCAGGCAGATGTATGAAACTACTAATCTTTACACTCCTACTAATCAGCACAACAACATTTGCTGACTCCCTAACATTCTTCTACACTGCTACTGGAGAATCTGCAGGTAGCGCAATGACATTCGGACAAGCACCTGCTACAATCTATAATCCTATTGCTACTGGTCGATGAAACTATTATCAATAGACATAGAATGTACAACTTCTAATAAAGGAAACCCATTCGATGCTACTAACAAACTTGTTTCTGTTGCTTGGACTGATGGCAATACACATAATTGCGTGCATCCCAATAGTGAGGGATTACGACTATTACAACAAGCCATTAACAGCGCAGAGCTACTTATTGGATTTAACATTAAGTTCGACCTTCATTGGTTGCGTCGCTACGGCATTGATACCTTGGACAAACGAGTCTTTGATTGTCAAGTTGCTGAGTATGTTATTAGCCGTCAGCGTACTAAGTATCCTAGCCTCGCTAGTTGCTTGGAAAAGTATGAACTACCACAAAAAACAGATGTAGTAAAGACTGAATACTGGGAAAAAGGTATTGATACCGATGCTGTTCCTTGGGACATCTTATCAGAATACAACATCAATGACGTTAAAACAACGTTGTTATTATACTACAAACAACTAAGTATCTTAAAACCACAGCAATGGCGTCTAATACATCTCTGTTGTGAAGACTTACTAACTTTAGAAGAAATGGAATACAATGGCATCCCAGTCGACCTTGACGCAATTCTTGAAGCAAGTAACGAGCTTTCTGAAGAAATCAGTAAAATCGCTTCGGAACTTGGGTCTAGATATCCTCATATACCTGTTAACTTCAATAGCACTGATCACCTTAGTGCCTATCTCTATGGAGGCACTATTGAGGAAGAAAGACGTGTCCTGGCAGGATTATATAAGTCAGGGGGAAAGCTCGGACAGCCTCGCTATTCGATTGATCGACAAACTCATCACTTGGATGGACTCGTTAAACCTATTAAAGGTACCGAATTAAAGAAAGACGGACTTTGGTCCACCAATGAAGACACACTTCGTAAACTCAAAGACAAGACTGGTGTAGTGCCGCTACTTCTTAAATTAGCACAACTAACCAAAGTCAATGAATTCTATCAAGGCTTCATCAAGATCAATGAAGAAATGCATTGGCCTAAAAACAAAATCCATGGGCAGTTCAATCAAGTAACAACATGGACAGGTAGACTATCATCTACCAAACCAAATCTCCAGAATATGCCTCCGGAGATGCAGAACTTTGTAAGGAGTGAATATGGGCAAGCTGAAACAAGCAATGATCATCTCAGAGGAGCTAGCGATAGTAGCAGCGGAGTCTTGGGAACACACTGTCATGTCTAATCTTAGTGAATACATCGCTATTCATGGAGCTTCAGACTTTAAAGATGCTCTAATGATGTTTAATCGTGATGTGTATGACAAACTATTTCATCCTAAAGAAACACATCCAACATGTGCTCTTACTTGTAAGAAATGATTATACAAGCAGACGCAAAAGCCCTGGAATGGTGGACAGCAGTTTGGTTATCACAAGATCCCATAGGGATGGAGGAGATTCTTGAAGGACGAGACTTACATAGCGAGAATGAAAGAGCTTTCGGCCTTCCTAGCCGACTTATCGCAAAGAAGTACCTCTTTCGAACTATCTATCGAGGAAGTGCTTACGCCTTTTCCAAAGACCCCGAATTTGCCGCAACAAACAGCACGGTTAAGTTTTGGGAATCTATTGGAGATAAGTTCTTCACCAAATACAAGGGACTGGATACTACTCACAAATCCTGGGCACGATTGGTCAGCCAACGTCTCCCTATCATTGGGCCTCAGGGACGGGAATGGTACTTCGACTTGGTTCGTGATTTCAAAGGCAACCTAGCCATCCCATGGACAACACTAACAAATCACCCTGTACAAGGAACTGGTCATGACATCATGGCAATTATCAGAGTATGCTTTGCGAAAAGGTTTAAGCGAGCAGGAATTAGAGGACGTCTTATTGGAACTATCCATGACAGTATCCTCGTAGATGTAGACGATGTAGAAGTAGAAAAAACTATTAAGTTATTTGAGGATAGCTTTGCGGACATGCCGACAAACTTTGAGAGGATGTTCGGAGTTAAACCAAATATACCATTAGCATGTGAGTGCCACTATGGCCCCACAATGAATCATTAGAAAAAGGAAAGTATGTTAATTACAGTTAACGGTGTTATTATTGATGATCGTGGATCATTCCAAATTGCTAACATTAACTTTACTGGCGATGGTAAAACATCAACACGTAGGGTAGTATCTAGCAAGAAGTTTGTATACCCAATCTTATCTAAAGCACAAGCAGGAGAAACATTTGAAGTCACAGAAGCCAAAAACGACAAAGGGTACGACGAATTCGTCAGTGCCAAGAAAGCCGACGGCAGTCAAGCAGCCTCAGCAAGTAGTGCTGGAAGCAAGGCAGCAAGCCCAACCCCACGTAGTACGTACGAGACCCCAGAAGAACGTGCAGCACGTCAAGTCTACATCATTCGTCAGTCGTCTCTTAGCAACGCTACAGCAATTCTTTCTGTGGGTGCTAAGTCGCTCAAAGTATCCGACGTCATTGCCACCGCAAAAGAACTTGAGGACTTCGTCTTCGGTAAAAAGAAAACAACAATCGAAGAAATAGAAAGCGAAATGGTAGAGTTTGATATGCCTACTGTAGAGTGATGCAAGCACTAATAGACGGTGATATCGTTGCATATCGCTGTTCTGCTAGTGCCGAACAAGAACCTGAAGAGATTGCTGTACTTCGGATAGAAAACATGATGCGTGATATCCTGCGTGAGTCAGAAAGTGACGAATACCGTTGCTTTTTGACTGGCAAAGGTAACTACCGTTATGACATATATCCAGAGTACAAAGCCAATCGTAAAGACAAGCCCAAACCTGTACATCTACAGGCGTGCAGGGACTACCTTGTCGAAACATGGAATGCGGTTATCTCAGAAGGATGTGAAGCAGACGATCTTATCGGTATCGCTGCCACAGACTGTGAGGACCCAATGTCCTTTGTTGTCTGTTCTATTGACAAAGACTTAAAGATGATCTCTGGTCATCATTTTAACTTTGTAACCAAAGAACGATCGTTCGTAACTCCCATCGAAGGATTAAAAAGCTTTTACAAGCAATTAATCTTAGGAGACGTATCAGACAATATACCAGGTTATGACGGCAAAGCAAGACAGAAGTGGCCTAAATTCATGCAACACCATCATGATGCAATTGAGTATTGCACTAATGCTGTTGACATGTACACGTATGTAAGGGAAATTTACACAAATGAAGCACATAACATCATCCTAAATGGCAGGCTCCTATACATCCAAAGAAATAAAGATGAACAGTGGGTTCCTCCAAACCTACAAGTCAAAGTTCGAAGCGAAGTTCAGGACTCTGATCCCGGACTCAGTGACGTACGAACCGGACCGCCTAAAGTTCAAGCAACCTGAAGCCATAAGAACTTACATTCCTGACTGGAAAGTAAAAGACAAGGTTTACATTGAAACTAAAGGTAAGCTAACTGTTGAAGATAGAAAGAAGATGATATGGATCAAGGAACAATATCCTGACCATACCTTCTATATCTTCTTCCAGAATGCACGAGTTAAATTGAGAAAAGGATCTAAAACTTCTTACGGAGACTGGGCAACTAAGGCTGGCTTTATGTGGTCGGATTTGCGTGATGGTCTGCCGCCAGAATGGCTCACATGAAAATACATCAGATAATCGAAATGGCGGATGGGAGCGTAGACTTCCATGCCAACCTTAGCACAAATCAAGTACATCTGTTACTTGAAATGGCTATGGATATCTTAATTAATAACGGAGTACAACTCGTTGACACACGTAGCGTTGTTGTAGTCGAAGGACCAGAAGGGATGCAATAATATGGCAATTGCCACACTACACGAACAGCGTGTAACAGATCAAGACATGAACAATGCCTTACGGGGTGCATTCTTAGAAGGATTCAAAGAGGGTGTATCAATAAGTCAGCGTAGCTTATTTGCTAATACATTCCTTGATGCGTTACTCGACAAAAACCAAAATCCATCTACTGTTCAATTTGACGCTTGTTGGGCTAATGCAGACGCTATGCTAACTCGTGGTCGTCCAAAGAAAGAAACAGCTCCATCACCAATCGCTACTCAATAACATGACAACGATTGTAGGTGACTGGAGACGTAAAGTCATTGTCACAGATAGCCAGTATTCAGACACAGATACTAACACAAAGTACTTCGATGAAAAATGTTCACGAATTCCTGATGGTTGGTTTGCTGGTGCTGGTCACTTTGGTGACTGTGAAAAAGTCCTACAATACCTACGTACTAAAAGTAAAGTACCTCCTAAGTTAAAAAACAATGACAACTCGTTCATGATATTAACTGACGAAGGTTTACAGGTAAGTGACGATGGTATTGAATGGGAACCTGTGCGTACCTTTATGGCAATTGGTAGTGGTATCCATGCAGCTGAAGCAATCATGCGTGCTGGTGGTACCGCAGAAGACGCTGTATACTGGGCATGTCAGGTTGACCTTATGAGTCATGAACCAGTCAAAGTATATTCACTAAATAGCAAAGAACCAATAACTTGGATTAAACCAATAGCATAATGAAGATATTATTACTAGATATTGAAACAAGTCCCAATACGGCTCACGTATGGGGGCTATGGCAACAAAACGTCTCTATTAACCAACTACAGGAGTCTTCGTACGTAATGTGCTGGGCTGCTAAATGGTTAGGTGAAAAAGAAATCTTCTTCGATTCAGTGCATCAATCCAGCGATAAGAAAATGCTTAAGCGGATTTACACAATGATTAACGAAGCAGATGCTGTTGTTCACTACAATGGCACTAAGTTCGACATGCCAACACTGAACAAGGAGTTCTTGTTAAATGATATGTCTCCTCCAGCTCCATATAAGCAGATTGACCTACTACGGACAATGCGTAGTAACTTCCGCTTCCCTTCTAACAAACTTGATTATGTAGCGCAACGCCTCGGCCTTGGCTCTAAAACAGGACATGAAGGTCATGGATTGTGGGTACGCTGTATGAATGGCGATCCTGGTGCATGGAAAATCATGGAAAAGTATAACAAGCAAGACGTTGTATTACTTGAGAAAGTATATCACAAAGTTCTTCCTTGGATTAAATCACATCCTAACAGGAATGTTTATGACGGAAAAGATGAACACATTTGCCCAAACTGCGGATCAAAAGCTATTCAACGACGAGGCACCGCAAGAACAATCAGCGGGTCTTATCAGAGATATCAGTGCACTAACTGCGGTACTTGGAGCAGATCAACTAAAACAGACGTGGCTAATGCCACGATTAGACAAGCAAATTGAGGAAATGTATGCTACTAATAGTAGGGTTAATGCTGCTAGGAGTGGCATATTACCAACACAAATGATCACAGAAAACGACATTAAAGACATGATCCCCGAAGGGGGGCTCAAGTATGATAACGACAAACCTAGAATGGATCTCCTAGACTTCGATGCTCTAGAAGGTCTTGCCAAGGTATTAACTTTTGGAGCTAAGAAGTATGACGAGCATAATTGGAGAAATGGTATTAGTTATAGTCGTCTCACTGCTGCTATGCTCCGCCACCTCGCTGCTTTACAAAAAGGCGAAGACATTGACGCAGAAAGTGGCCTTCCACATATTGATCATCTTGGCTGTTGCTGGATGTTTTTATCTAACATGACCAAGACACGACCAGACCTAGATGATCGGTATAAATGCTAACCTTAGTAGATATATTCGACCGTTTACGTCGTATAGATGAAGTATCCTTACTAGAGATCCTTAAAATCACTAGTGAGGATATTGTAGAGCGATTCCAAGATCTAATCGAAGAACTCGCTGATGAATTAGAAAAAGAACTGGACGAAGAACCATTTGATGAGTAACAACTTAACCGACTATCAGCAATACATTCACAAATCACGCTACGCTCGTTGGATCCCTGATCAAGGTAGACGTGAAAATTGGGGGGAAACAGTAACACGTTACTGTGATTTCTGGGCTAAACGCTTCCCTGAGACATTCCCATACAAAGAAGTATACGATGCAATCTACAATCTAGATCTAATGCCATCCATGCGTGCCCTTATGACAGCAGGACCGGCTCTAGAACGTGATAACATTGCAGGATATAACTGCTCATACTTACCAATTGATGATGTTCGTGCCTTTGACGAAGCTATGTTTATTCTCATGAATGGTACTGGCTTAGGCTTCTCAGTAGAAAGACAATATGTCCAGAAATTGCCAACGATTGCAAGTGAGTTCTCTCTTACCAATACAAAGATTACAGTGGCGGACTCGAAACAGGGTTGGGCAACTGCCTTACGAGAATTGCTTGGCTTACTTTACACTGGTCTTATCCCAGAGATTGATTACAGCAAGGTCAGACCTGCTGGAGCGAGACTTAAGACTTTTGGAGGAAGGGCTAGTGGACCTAGGCCTCTCCAAGACCTGTTCCAATTCACAATTGAACTCTTCCAAAAAGCGGCGGGTCGTAGGTTATCCTCTGTAGAATGCCATGACTTAGTATGCAAGATTGCTCAGATTGTAGTAGTGGGGGGTGTACGACGCAGTGCTCTGATCTCCTTGTCAAATCTGACGGATGAGCGTATGCGTAACGCCAAGAATGGCGCTTGGTGGGAAGATGAAAAACAACGAGCATTAGCTAACAACTCAGTAGCTTACACTGAAAAGCCGGACATCGGCATCTTTATGAAAGAGTGGCAATCACTATATGAATCAAAATCTGGAGAACGTGGCATCTTTAACCGAGTATCTGCACAATTGCAAGCTACAGCTACAGGACGCAGAGAAGCTGATTACGAATTTGGAACAAACCCTTGCGGTGAAATCATTCTCAGACCATGCGGATTCTGCAACCTTACTGAGGCTGTTATACGAGCAAGCGACACTATCGAAGACGTATCTAGAAAGGTTCGCATTGCTACAATCCTTGGGACTTTTCAGTCGACTCTCACCGATTTCAAGTACATTCGGAAAGTCTGGCAAAGAAACGCAGAAGAAGAACGGCTCCTTGGGGTTAGCCTCACAGGAATCCTCGACAATAACATGTTTGGGAAGCAAGTAAATGACTTCGTTCTTAGATACCTTAAAGATGTTTGTGTTGAGACTAACAAAGAGTGGGCCGCTAAACTTGGCATTCCACAGTCTGCTGCTATTACTACTGTTAAGCCTAGCGGTACAGTTAGTCAGTTGGTTGACTCGGCTAGTGGTATTCATCCTAGACATAGTGATTATTACATTCGCACTGTACGTGCCGATATAAAAGATCCACTTGCTATCTTCCTTAAAGAGAAGGGTGTACCAGTAGAAGTTGATGTAATGAATGACAGTAATCTTGTCTTCTCATTCCCACAAAAAGCTCCTGAAGGATCAGTCTTACGTAAGCAATGGTCAGCTGTAGAACAGCTTGAACATTACCTCAAATTCAAACAATACTGGTGTGAACACAATCCTTCTATTACAGTATATGTACGTGAAGAAGAGTGGATGGAAGTCGGTGCATGGGTTTACAAGAACTTTGATGATGTGGGGGGGGTCAGTTTCCTACCATTCAATGATCACTCGTATCAACAAGCACCCTATCAAGATTGTACAAAAGAAGTCTATGAAGCTGCTAAAGCATCATTCCCAGAAATTAGTTGGGAAGAGTTCAATGCATTTGAAGAAGACGACTCTACAATCAATCATCATGAATTAGCTTGTGTAAATGGAGCTTGTGAATATGTGTGAGATATCATTTGACTTTATTCGAGGCCTGGTAGCAGGCTTTGAATACATTGATGACTATGACGAAGATAATAAAATGTACACCATTGTTATCTTCCATCTAATCTTTATTAGAGTAATATTTATGACGGAGAAGTAATGCGTAGAAGTAGACATGACGGTGGCAAAGGCGATAAGCCTATTGCCCCGCAAGACCAAGAGACGTTTGACAACAACTGGGATCAGATCTTTAAAGCTAAAAAGACGGAAGACAGTTATCCTTGTGAAGTCATTCGTGGTACTAACCAACACGAAGAAACCAAGAAGTAGAAATGAAGAAGCCACCTCAACGGGTGGCTTTTTCTATGGCTTCTGACAACCAATCCTACACTGCTCATCAACCCATTGTTTTAAATATTCTAGTTGGACGTTTGTTTCATTTGCTGCGTCAATAAATTGTCGAGTGCAGACGGTTGCATCAGTTCCTTGGGCGGGGTTGGGAACGGGGCGCACTGCACTGGTACCATGGTCGTGCACGCTGTTAAGGTAACTAGTGTAACCAGCAACAATATTTTCAGTAACTTGTTTTGCATCTTTTTTATCCTGTTCTACTTTATCTTGTTGTTCTTTTGCAACATCAGCAATCTGTTGTTTGTACACAACAAGCTCATCATGTTCATGGTATCCATACCAACCTGTCAGGCTAGTAAGAGCAATTAAACCTGCTATAATCCATGTTGTTATCGGTAATGGAAACATTATTTTGATTCCAAAGACTTATTAGTCATAATACGTAAAAAAGCAATAGCCAAAGAGATAACAATCATAAGCTCATTAAAGCTCACATCATCTAACATGGCATGTACGTATTGCGAATTATCGTTAAGGGCTCCTAGGGCCGTTAAAAGGCCGCTAAACCACAGAGTTTTAGAACGTAGTGCTCCACGCACATACGCTTTGATTTTATCCCACATAACCACCTCCAATAAAGCATCTCTGTTCAGCTAATCGCCGTCTGAGAATGCCTTCATTCACTACGTTAGCTGGAGCATGATCCCACTTAGGGAATTCATTCGCTGCACCCTCGTAATCATTCTCTTTTAACTTCCTATAAAGTGTCGAGTGTTGGAAATTAGCAACACCTAAGTTGTATACAAACGACACTAAAGCATCAAACTCATTCTGAGTTAATGCAGTTCCCATAACATTAATCGCATGTTCAGCAACAAATAAGTCGTGTCTTAACAGTGACTCTGCTTGTCCCATAGTAATTGGTGAACCAACAACACAACCATCACCAGGAATTAACATATGTCCATAACCAACAGTCATCTTACCAACACCGTCGTTATAAGACATTGTACGAAAGCCTTCAAAGCTTTTAATCTGTTCAATGCCTTTATCTGAAGTTTTCATGTTGCCTGTGTCTGTGAAGTAAGGATACCATTGGTAAATGTCATACTTCCATTAGTACCTAGTGTAGTTAGTTTAGCTGTAGTAATCGTGGCATTGATACCTACGTTCTGTGCAGCCATTGTTCCTAGTGTAGGTTTACCAGTTAAATCAGAGTAAGCTCCAGTATGGGCTACAGTAGCTAATCCAGTAACATCAGTATTTGGAATAGTAGCAGAAGCTGTTACATTACCTGTGTTGTCATGACCATAAAGATAACCAGTAAGTCCTTCTGTTTTAAGACTGGTAGTAACATCTAAAGTAGTAAACTTACCTGTAGAAGGTGTGCCTGCTCCTATTGGAGTATTATCAATAGTACCACCAGTAATAGCTACGTTATTAGCATTCTGTGTACCTAACGTACCAATACCAAGGTTAGACCTGGCCCCTACAGCAGTAGATGAACCAGTACCACCCTGAACAATAGTCCAAGGTGATCCACCAGTCTGTGCTACTTGAATGTAGTTACCAAGGTTTCTAAACCAATCACGCCAAGAGAACTCTTCACCAATAGGTGTTTGTGGGATTGGGGGGAGCAAATTCTTAGCCATAATTACTCCCAATCACAATCAGTAGCGTAGCCATGTTCATGTAACACGTCCAGTTGTTTCTCTAAACGACAACCAATGTCAGTACGATACATAACACTATTAGGAATCTCAATCTTCTTCTTAATAGTATTGTATGCCTTCTCACGAGCATCGCTTACAGTAGCACCCTTGCCTGATACAGTACAGATGTAATCACCTGCTGTAACAAACATAGGTGTGTTCATTTTAACTTCACCGTCACACATGCTTGGGGCTTTACCCCACATGACTTCAGCACAATGAACATCGTTGACTACGTCCTCTTCTGTCAAGCCAAACAAAGGATAACCGGAGTTATCTTTCTTGCTTATCTTGCAATAAGGATAATCAGGGATAGCAATAACAACGCCACAAGCAATTGCCTTGCTGGTACGTAGTGTGTCCTCACCATTGATAAGGTCGAGCATCCACTGAGCGGGGTCGCCATTATGCAGTGCTTGTTGAATCTGAAAGAGCGGCCAGCCTGGTCGCATAGTAAACTCAAGAGGCCAAGGAAAGCCATCTTTGTCAATGATACAATTAACATCAATATAACCTGTATATGCTAAGCCATGAAGAAAGTCTTCAAGCGGTTTAAGAACTTGGTCTGCCAAGTAAGATTCGGAGGTATAGCGAACGATAGTACCTTGCTCGCCTGTAGCGACACCAAGATCATCATTCATTAACTTCTTAAATTCCCAGCTCTCACAAAACTGCTTGTTGAAACCACCAGGTCCGAACCAGCCACCTACGCCAAATTCAACACCACCGTGGAACTCTTGGAGGATAAAGTCGCCTTTGTATGCGTTACTCTTCTTCCACTTCTGTAGCATAAAGACCATATCGGCTGCTGATTTAGCAACGTAAGATAGTTCCTTGGCTCCATCACCGATAGGCTTACTAACGTAACGCTTTGGATTATCCATTACGTGTTTAATAGCCTCATCGTAATTCTTGAATACTGTGGATGGGATAGTTGTAATACCAGCCTTCTCCATTACATCTGCACCGTGCATGCGGTCTTGTTCCCAACGATTGGTATCAATAGATGGACCAATAATTGGATAACCTTTATCACGATAACGTTCCAAGCCATGAATGTAAAAGATATTATCTGTACAGAAGATTAGATCTGCCCAGTTCATATACTTCTCCCACTCAGAGACCCTTTCAATGAGTCCACCATCACCGACCATCGAGCGACTGCCATCCTTATTGTGTCTAATAAAACACTTTACAGTGTGCCCAAAGTTCTGGCACCGTAAAGCAAAGTCAAGGCATACACCTGATGCATCGATGATTAGTATTTTCATTCTTTATCCGTATCGTCTTTAATTTTAATACCAAGTTTACGTTGAAAGTTCTTCTTCATACGTTCCCAATTAGGCATTGGTTTACTCTTAACACCTGTAATAGGCATACCAACAAAGGCAGAAGCTGACTCACCTGGAGTTCGTCTAGGATCAGCTGCAGAAGATCCAGTAAATGGAATTGCAGTACCCTTAACAAGATTCTTTAATCGCTCTTGTAGTGGTGTGTCTTTACGAATATCATAAGCAGCTTCAGTAAGTTGTTTAGGCAACCAACCAAGCTTATTATAAAACGTCTTATCAAAGTCTGTAATCCAATGGTAGAACTCAGCCGCATGTTTAAATGGACTAAGGAATGTACCATCCCCAAGATCAATCGTAAATGGATCTTTGTTTTCCCAGATATATTTACCAGACAAGGCAACGTTAAGACCATTAGCTAGTGTTAATGATGTAATAGCAAAACGCATCATGTACTGTCTAGAGTAATCACCTTCGGTTAGAGGGTGTAACAATCCCTGTAAACCAGCTGATAGATCCCAAGTAGCAGGAGCAAAAGCCCTCTCTGGTAGTGCGTGTGTAACTGCACGAACAGTAGACATTGTCCAGTCAGGAGCAAACATAAGAACCTGCAAACCCATACGCCCAGTAGGACTATAAGCTGCCATCTTAATCTTCTCACTAAACTTACTATTACCTTCACGTGCTACACTAAACCAATCAAGACCACCAAATGTATTATTAATGTTCTTTGCAATCTCTTTCATGTGAACAGCATCTGGAATGTCTGGATGATTTAATCTAGCCATCTCTAATTTCTTTTGTGCAGCAAGATACTTTAATCCATCATGAGTAATTTCCCATGTCATATGATCAAGTACTTTTTGTACTTTACGAGCTGGTTCAGTTGCCTTATAGATTAGATTGTAGTTCTTACCAGTAACCTTACCAAGAAGACTATCAGCAGCCTTAGCAATAGCATCCATAGCACCAACACCAGAGTCAGATATAATACCGAATGTAACTCCGTTATCAATCTGAAACTTAGCTTCCTCACTTAAAAGACCTGTAGTAGGATCTTTAAGTAAACTCTCACGCTTTAAACCGCCCTTTGTCTTAAGAAAAGACTCAAGACTATGCATTGGTTTATTGCTAAGGAAATTAGCTACGTTCAATGTACCATAGTGAAACAATGAGAATCCCACTGCAACCCGTTTAATGGCTCCTGATAAAGTAGAAGCAGCTTTAAGGATTACACCAGGATCATTGCTACCAATAAGATGTTTTACAGCATCATAGATATCAGGATGAACAGCATAGTTCTCATATATACCAGCCCCTTTTACAGGCTTATAGTTCGGTGGAATCTTTTCACGTCCACCAATTTCCATAAGAACAGGAAGACCACTTACTCGTGTTGTTTTTAAAGCATTTAACTTTCTAGTATCACGAATAGCACGTAAGACAGAATTAGCATATAATCTAAATGACTCAGCTAAATCCTCAGTTGTAAACTTAAGATCATGTTTATCCATAATCTTTTTAAGCTCACCAAAGTCTGTCACAGTACGTGTCTTACTATGCTTTGTGGTTGGGCGCAGCGCTGGATAAGCACTACCAATCTCTTTCATTACCGCTTCTTTTTCAGCAGGAGAAAGATGTTCCATATCAATATGCCGTGCTGCATAGTCCTCAATATATCCCTCAATAACACCAAGGTCTTTAGCTGCTTCCCAAAGTTCTTGTACTTTTGCTTTGTGATATTCGTATAACTCTTTAGCATCTCCAGTAAGTTCACCGGCCCTACCTTCTTGAATTGCACGCCAAACACGCTCACGGCCTTCTTTAGATGGCATAATATCATTAGACATCTTTAAAGCTTTAAAATGGGTATCAAGACCATCTTTAATCTCACCACGAACTAGAACACCTAAAGTATCTTTAAGATCTTCTGCCCATTTAGCATATTTAGTAGGCTCTTCTTTCACAACACCAGGAAGTTTCTCTAAACCTAAAGATTTAGGTGCCTGTAGTTTACGTCCTTTAATATCAGTAACCAACTCAGGAAGATCAAATGCTTTACTAATCTTTTGCATGTGAGCATCAGTAGCGGCATCAACAAGCTCTTCACGAACTTGCTCCTCAGTACGTACTTTCTTTTCCTTTATTTGGAAACGAGGATCACCAGAATCACGTAAGTCACCACTATGCAATCCCTCATCAGGAAAATCTAGCTTCTTACCTTTTGCTACTTGACCAGTTTCTTGAGCCCTAGTAAGGGCATCTTTACGTTCAAGGAAGTTACCATCAGCATCAATGAATCCTTGTTCATGTGTGTCTTTAGTTTCAGCTTTACGGGCTTCATCATGCTTAGGACCCATGCGTTCAACAACGCCAGTCTTTTTATCACGAATAGCTGTCTCAGTTAAAGCTGCTGGTTGTCCAACCTTAACAGGTTTACCATCTTCACCAAAGACCTCTACAGACGCTTTCTTTTCAGCTTGTGCATACTGCTCTTCTTTACGAGCACGATATTCGTTTACATATTCCGGAGTAGGTTTGCCTTCAGTAAGAACTTCATGAGCCTTACCCATTACTTTAGGAGTAAGAATAGCTACAATGTTATCCATAGCAAACTGTGTAGCAGCTGGAGCAATACCAATCTTAGCTCCTTGTTCTTGTAAAGCTTCTTGACCTGCTTGGTATAGTTTAGATACAGGATCAAATGCATGACCAATCATTGTTGGGTCAGCACCCATAGCTGTAGCAGCTCGACCAGCTAAACCAGTAAGAGCATCCATATGAAACTCTTTGGTATACTTGTCAGCAAACTCTTCAGCCTTTTTAAGGGACTTTTCACTACCAGCTTTGTCAACACCAGTCAAAGTTTCCTTAACAATACCAACGCCCGTTAAAGCGGTCCTAGAGGCCCACTCAGGCAGACCAGTGGCTAAGTCTACCACAGAAGCAACAGTGCCTGCTATGGCGCTTATAGGGTGCTTCTTGAGCCTATCCCAGCTATAGTGTCCTTCAGCATCTGCTTTACCCTCATCACGCCACTCTTTAGGAGTAACAGGATCGCCTTTAAGTTTACCAAAGAATGTACGTTCTTGACCATATGGTTGAACGACTTTCTTATCTAGCATGTCTTTTCCAACATTTATGCCATCAACCTCAACAGACGCTACAAACCTACCATAAGGATCAGCTTTTAAACCAGACAATGAAATCTTCTTACCGCCAATGCGATTAGATAATTCTTTAGTTGCTTCATCACCACCAACTTGAGCACCACGTTTATCGTGTGATATTTCAGGAGCATCAATCTCAGCGATACGAATAGACTTAATTCGACCTGAAGGAAGACGTACCTTAGCAGTGTCACCATCAAGCACTTCAAGCACCTCAGCCTGAATACCACCTACTTTAGCTTTAACTGGACCAGAGAATGTTGATTTAGATTCTGTAGATGTTTCTGTAGAAGGTCCTGTAAAAGTACTAGGTGATGCTGTACTACCTTGTGTAGGTCCTTCAAACGTTGCCATGTGACTTCCTTTTATAGTTCAGATTCTAGTACTTCTTTACCAGTTTTTGGATCAACAAACTTAAGCTGTGTACCAGACATACCAGAAAGGACTAAACCATTCTTCTGTGCCTTAGCAATAGCAGCTTCAGTCTTTTCTTTCCCTTTAGCAGCAATAGCCTTTTGGTTAGCTTGTTTTGCTTTACGATCTTGCCTGATATTATAATCGTTACGAATTGCATTACGTTCCTGAACACCAGTAGCTTTAGCTAAATCCTCAGACAACTGCTCTTCATCTGTTAATTCTTTTTTAGTTTCTGGTTTGTTGTCTGCTCCAGCACCACCAGCCTCTGATCGTGCTTTAGCAGCACTAACAGCTTCTTTAATTGAATTAAACGATTTATAAGACTTACCGGTTGCAAGCGCATTACGTACTGCCGTATCCTCATCAACCTCTTTTCCTTTCCATAAGGAAGGAATATTAGTTGGTTTACCATTATTTAATTTAGGATTAGTTACAGTAATAGATACTTCAGTTGAATAAGAACCATCTGCATTTTCTCGAGCTGGGTATCCATCATGTGTCTTTTGACCAGCACCGGCCTTAGATGAGTCTTTAGCATTACCTAATATCTTATCAGCTGCGCCTGGACCATAGTGACTATCAAACTCTTCTTTCTGACCCTTAGTTAATTTACCTTCTTTATTAAGAGATATTAACTTATTCTTGTCAACATCAGTAACAGAAGCTACATCAGATTTAGTTGGAGCAGCTTCAGGTTTTCTTAAACTGGCAGTGTCTTCTTCATAATCAAGTTCAGCTTGTGCTATAAGTTCATCTTTTGCTTTTTTATCAAACTTCTTAGGATCAAGGTCACGTATTCTACGCTTCTCAGCAGTAAGTGTATCTTGTGCTTTTTCAAGTCGACCCTGTGTATGTTCCTCAACCTTCTCTGCTTTCTTTTCAGCATGAGTAGGTTTACCAGAAGCATTAATAGCTTGATTACGTTCGGTTACAATATGATGTCGTTTTTCTTCTTTAAATCTATCTTGCTCAAGAGCATCATGTGCAATCTTAGATTGTACATCTAATTGTTCTTTGTAACCAAGAGTTTTCTTACCAGCTGCTTCAATAAAAGCTGGAACTTGTTCATCAGTTAATTTGTTAATAGCACCAGAGTACTCAAGCTTTTCTGCCTCAGATAATCTTCCACCAGCTGCTGCACTATTAACACGACCAAGAAGATCTTCTTTAGTCTTGCTACCTTGTAAGTCTTGGTACAAAGCCTCTACTTCACCTTGATGAACTTTAAGTTCACTGATGTGTTGCTTAAGTGCTTCACCTTTAAATTCATTAGCCTGCTTAAGAAACTTATCTGCTACACGAGTGTTACCAGATTGCATAGCCATCTGACCGGCCTTCTGATAGGTAGTAAATAGATCAGCACCAGGACCTGATTCAGCTTGAGCCTGTTTAAGATCACGATCGGCAACAATAGTATCGCCTATAGCTTGACCACTTTCAAATCCGCCTGCAAAGGCTTGCGCTAAGTTTGCCATATGTTATCCTTCACTTGTTTCATCATTAAACACTTCAACTGGTTTTGAGTCAGCTACGTATTCTGGTTTATTCTTATCGGTACTAGAACCCTCTAGTGCTTGCCTCTCAGCATCTTGAGAGACAGCAGCTTGGTTGCCAATACCAGTCAATGGAGGCTCACCAGTTATATATTTCTGTAATTCTTGTATCTTTTGATTACGTGCTTGAAAGTAATTGAGAGGTGAACTAGAAGAGCTAGTACCACCTGTACTTGAACCACTAGAAGAGTTACCAAACAGTTTCATTAACTGACTAATACCTTGTTGTCCTTGACTAGGTCCGATAGATCCAGTATCGTATGCACCATACGCTGAGCTACCCAATTGACCTTTACCAGCACCAGACATTAGACTACCCATAATACCTTGACCAGTTCTGGCTTGTGAGTTACCACCAAAGTAATCAATACCCTCTTGAGTAGCACCACCAGCGGCAGCAGCCCCTGCGGGACCACCATAAGCACCACCAATCGCACCAGCAATATAAGGTAACATTGGAACTACACCAGTAGTCATAAAGTTCTGCATACTGTGCCACGGGTCGTGCGCTAGCCCTTCAAACGATGCTCCAGGGTTGTTCCAGAAACTCATTATTCAATACCTGATAAACCTACACCACCACCAGCACCGCCAGTAGGGTCATAACTTGCATAAGGGTTAGACCAGTTTGGAGTTTGACCAGAACCCATCATTCCAGTTCCGCCACTAAACAAACCAGCAGCACTAGCACCACCAAGAGCCATACCAACTAAGCCAATACCAGACTGTGCATTCTGATTCTGTGCGTTGGAAGCAATTTGATTACTTTGATTTTGTGCTTGAGCACCACCAGCAGGAGTCTGTGAAGTAGCACCAGACAAAGAACCAAGGTTACCAAGCATCTGTTGATAGTAAGCACCAAATGTATTCTGTCCCATACTCTGTAGAGCATTAGCTTGCGCACCTGATTGCAGTGTTCCACTAGCTGCACCAGCAGCTTGCTGTGCATTCTGACCTTGTTGCAACTGCTGTTGATAGCCTGGTGAGCTCATAGCAGATGATGGGTTATTCATAAAACCCAACAGCTGATTAGCAGCCGCTGTACGACCACCGATAGCACCGTACGGATCTGTTTGACTTTGTGGTAATGGAGCAGGGGAAGATGTACCACCACCACCACCACCAAAGATTGCATTGACTACGCCACCCATATTAATTCCTTTTTATATATATTTACTGAAGAGTTTTTCTACAAACTGATATCCAAGGTATTCAAATAACTTTGAGTTATCTATATGTACCTTAGTAGTGCCTAGCATTTTATTCACACCGATAGACTTCATATGTTGTTCAGCAAACTGAAACATACGAATACCAGTCCGTCCTTTTCTGTATTCCTTACGAAGGAAATATATATCTTCGTAGGCTGTAACGCATGACTTTACATGTAAGTGTTTACTAACAATGTAGAACATGTAACCAATAAGCTTATCGTCTTTGCGACAAGTAATAACATGTAACATACCAGTTTGTTCAAGAGCAAAGTACTGAGTCCAGTCTGGGTCTAGTTCATAACCACCACTAACCTCTTGCTCTATTTCTTTATAGTGCTCAGGGTATATAACCCGCAGCTCTGGAAGAACGTCAGAGTATTGCTCGACTTGATACGTTACCATCTATCTTACCCTTGCTGTGCTGGTTGTCCTACATTCTCTAACTCGCCAACATCAAAGTCACACTCAGCAGCTTCAAGTCGGATTGGTTGATTGTCAGTACATAAGAACTCCCAAGCCCTTCGTCGGTCTGCACCAACTTGGTATATCTGAGGACGTCCATTATTTAAGTTTACTTGTCTGTAGCTTGACCATGTTTTATAATCATCGCCAGTATGTCTTATATTCATTGTAGCCGGAATCTTATCACCTACAATCTCAATGCGATGATAAAACTTACGCTTAGTAGTTCCACTATCCATAATAGGGGTTACTGCTCTATAGTAGATTGGAGCACCATTATCATTGTAATATGTGTCAGACATTGTGTACAGCGTACCATTGTCATCATCTAGCAAGAAGTATGTCTCACCAACACCAGCAAAATAACTAGGCCGGAAATACTGTTCTGCATATATGCCGTTAACGCCGGAATCACTATCACCAATAGCCCACATAGTCCACTGATACCACTGCTTCTCATTAAGATCATACACAAGTGTTTGATTAAGATCTGCTAATGTGAGTATGTAAAAGGTATGTCCATTAATTCGTAATGGATATGCAATCACATCTGTAAGAGTGCTGTTGTTTAGAATACGATCAATGAATGGTGTTGATATCTTTGACGGTGATACACCCATGATAGAGTATACCGAAGGTCCCTGCTCTTTAGCAGTACCAATCCAGACTGTTGTTTGTTCAAACGAACAGATAGAATCTCCACTAGCACACCCTAATTCAATGTGATATGGTGTGGCAATAGCTAGGGGGGAACCTGGGTATGAGCCAGTATCATAATAGAAGTCTGTTGACCACTGACCAAAAGCTAATACATAGTTAAGATGTTTAACAATCCCAACTAACCCATCGGGTTCTGCTTCTGCTGTAATAAAATTAAGGGCATTCCATACTGTAGGGTTATTAGGATCAGATGTATATATCTCACCATTAGTACCACCAATAACAGTATAAGTATCTAGATAAATAGCACCTGTTGCATAAGGACCTGCAGGGAATCCGTTTAACAAAGCTGATGCAGTTGCATTAACACCTGGACCACCATCAGTGATAGTGACCACTAACGTATCACTGGAAGTATAACCACTACCAGTATTAGTAATTGTAATACCAGTAACTACACCACCAGTAAACTGTACAGTTCCAGTAGCTGTTGTTCCACCACCACTAGGTGCTGAAAAGGAAACAGCAGGGGCAGTGTATCCACTACCACCTGTAATAATCGTTACAACGGTAATACCATCATCAACGACCTTAGCAAAGACGCCTGTAGCTGGATTGTATGTGTAACCATTTACTTGATTCTGTACAAACAAGTATGTGTTGTTAAGTGTGCTATTAAAATAACACTGTTGTACTATACCACCTATAGTACCAGTCATAGTACCAATAGTAGTTACAGCATAAGTTGTAGGATTAATCTTATATAGAACATTATTCACCGCAGCAAATAACGAACCATTAAAGTTATATAAACCCTGTCCTTGTGCATTAGCAAGTGTTGCACCTGTATTTAAAATACCAGGTCGTTTAATAAACTCTCGCTTCTGTCCTACTGTCTCAAAGTAACCATTGACACACTTAGAATCCTTTGCCAAGGTACCATCACGAGTCTCTATTGGTTGTGCTAAAGGTAGTCTTGCAATTGGCATAGTATCCTATTATGGTATGTTGTTAGAAGATGGTCTACCCATTCTCATGTCAGGTTGGAAGAATGTAGAGTACGACTCAACATCCCATCCTTCTAATTCTTCTTTGTACATTTTAGCACGCACAGCAATCTCTTGACGATGATTACCTGGCACACTATATTCAATAGCTAGTTGGTCAGCAAGGTTCCATACCAATACATTCATCCACTCAGTGGGAAAGTCTGGAATAGCTTGTGCTGTATTAATGTCAGCCATTGGTTGTTGGCAAACAAAGTGTAGTTCAAATGTAGCAGCTGCATTACTGTCAGGTGTTACATACAAATACATGTTACCAGTATTTTGTCTTACTTCATAAAACAAACTGTTAGGAGTTCCAGTACTGAACTTAGAGCCTAACATGTTGTATTCTTGTTTACTTAATAACTGTATCTGCACATCATCAATAGCTGGACTAACAGTGTTGTTACGTAACCAACCCTGAATAACTTTAAGAGGTTTGTCAGTATTAAGATCTACAGCACCTGTACTAGATGGACCAATAACATACTCAGTCTGTCCAGCAACAAGTGGTAATATTAATTCGTTAGTCTTCCATATCTTTAAACCAGATGTTGCCATCTGTTTAATAAATAAGTTAAGAGCTAGTGATGCATTAGCTACTGTAGCTGCATCAGGAGTGTCGCCAAGTTCCAATACACCAAGTTTGCGTAATGCTAACTGGATAATCTGATCACGGCTTACTGTAAAGGTTGTAGACATCTAGCCTCCAAATAATAGTTTAATTGAACGATCAAGACCAAGAGACTGTGTTACAACAACAGCAAGAGCTCCAATGGCAATATACTTAATCTGTGCTAGATTCTTTTCTATACTTGCCATGGCTTTTGACAGATCAGTAGCAGACTTGCGAAGCTCTTTAATATCATCTTCATGGTTGTCTGTTTTAATCTCCAGACGTACTACTCTATTTTCTAGAGCTTCATTAATCATATTAGCCCACCAAAGCCTTTACTTCATCTTCGGAAAGACCAAGTGCTGTTAGTTTAGCCATTACGCACCTACTCTTTGATTAGTTTGTTGTGCTTGATAAGCGGTAATGACTTCAGGTGTCCATGCTAATTTGCAATGGTCTTGTACTGAATTATTAGGAAAAGTTATCCCAGCACTTCCGTCAATTATTGTGGTCATACTATGTCCTCTGCTGGCAATGGTGTGTTGCCTTCTTCAAGCCATTTAGTTACCTCAACATCAATTAATAAACGAGATTGCAACCCATCAAGATTAACAATTCCGATAATATTGCCTTTAAAATCTTTATAGTATTTCCAATTAGAAAAGCTCATAATTCGCATCCAGTAAATTGAATTGTCTGAGATGATGAAGCAAACAGACATGACGCACTACCAGCCACAAGACCAGTAGCAGTCGTTGTACTTAAAGTGCATCCTGTTACTGTTCCAGTGTTAATTTGCAGTGTTCCTGTTCCAGCTCCACCGGCATTACATAACTGAATGGTTCCTGATGCAACAATCCCAGTAGGATTGGTCCTTGCTTGCACTAAAAAAGGAATATAGCAAATTGCAACTGTCGAACTGAATGCTTGACCTGTGTAAGAATATGCGCCTCCAGGAATTTGAATAACTGGCAAATACCTCTGACACAGGGCTAACTCTTGACCATACTGACGATACTCATATCCAGTAGCACTACTTCCTACTTCTAGTTGAACACCAGTAATGTAAAAGGTTGCACCGCTTGTTCCTACTAAATTTGTTTGCCCTGTTGCGCCTGTATAAGGAGTGCTAGACCAAGAACCTGCCGTTCCATTTTGACCTGTGCCACTTCCCAAAGAAAACAATACTTGCATACCGATACCATTGGTAGTTAACCAAGTTCCAGCAGTATCTCCAGCTACAGTTAAGCTAATTTGTGTCCAAGTATTAGCTACTGGGATTGAATAGGTATATGGGTAACATCTTGTTGAACCAGAGTTATTAATTACACCGCCAAAAGTTCCAGTTAATGAACTGCGAACCCAAAAACTAAGGGTAATTGTTTTTGCTGTGCTTTTACCAAAATCTAAATCTGCCGTATTAAAACCTTCAATATTTTGAAGTAATGTGTATTGTTCATTAGATGGAACAGAATAAGCAGACAAAGAAGTTATGCCAAGATAATTAGTAAATCCTGCTGGAGTAGTTACTGAACCAGCATTTTGTTGAACACTAAACTTTGAAGCAGTTGAGTAAACTGTATTCCATCTATCCAAAGTGTAAGAGGAATATAAAACACTAGGAGTAACACTAGCACCACTATTTCTTTGGTCTATTACCATGCTTCCATTGATAATGCGATTCTTTAATAAAGATGAATTACCTTGTCCAATAGCTACACTTTGAGTAGACAAACCTAAATCTAATGTATTGGCTTTAACGCTTGACCTTGTTGTAGAACCTATAGGACTATTATCAATAGAACCACCAGTTGCTATTAAATTACTAAATGTATTAGCGCCACTAAATGTATTAGCGCCATCTAATTGTGGAAAATCATTAAGAACTACTGCAGGAAGACGTAATTCAACTTTATCCCCAGAACTAAAAGCAGATGCTGTTGTGCCATCTTGAGCACGTACAATAGTCATTGTATCAACAGAACGTGCTGTTACTTTTACAATCTCAATAGGAGAACCTGATGCACCTTGTAAAGTAATATAAAATATGTTTGAGCCTGTAATTGTCGGAAATAAAGACCCTTGCCCAGACAATACTGTTAAGGAAGTTGCTCCACTGGTAATAGAAGATGCTAATGAAGTAGATGCGTTGTTTGTAAAAAGTATAGTCATGTACTATCCTAAAGTAGTGCTATTAATAGTAAAACCATTAATAAGTTTTTTATTGATAAGTCGTCCAGTTGCTATAATAATAGAAAAACTAGCTGTAGCAGTGCTATAAAATAATGGAACGATAGGCTGTCCATTATTATCATATATAATTGTTACTGGAATAAAACTATCGGATTGCTCTGGTCTAGTAAATGGCGGTGCTTGGTAGTCCGCCACACCCCTTACAAAGTCTTGTGGTTGCCTAGGTTCCCAGCATTGCTCATCAACCATGAAACCATCCCAGCGTTGACGAAGCTCACCCGCTTTAACAAGACGACCGCACGACTCGCAAATGCAATTCCAACTACCCCTGACATAGTTTGATTGATAACTCATAGGTTACACCAAACTAGCATCGTATACTGGAAGATCACCAACCCCAACATACGTATTACCTTGTGATGTTGTAATAGTCATTTCAAGACGGTACGTAACTTCACTAATGCCATTAGCTACTCTCTGTGATGCTGTCTTGTTAACAACAACCGGAGCACCAATTAAGATAGTGGATGGTGTAGGATCAACACCATTCATAACAATAACAGAACACGATGAAGTTGAAATAGTCTCGGAAGGTGAAAGTACCTGGGAGAAGTCGAAAGTAAATAACTCGGACTCTGTAGTAATCTTATATGAAAAACTATCAGCCATTTGGATTCCTAAATAATAATATGATACGTGATTTAATAATAGATAATGATCTTTGTGCCGATCGAACTACGCTAGTAGTATTTTTAGCAATACTAATTAATCGTTCTTTGGGCTGTACAATAAAGGTATATTTAGCTATAGCACCAAACTTCTTAACAAACTCAGCTACTAAACTAAATAGTACAATAACATTAAGTGCAATTAATTTATTCATTGCTTTAACTATTGTTGCTACGCTAGTAGTTAGTGTTGATAAGTTCATAGATAATCCTTTATACATATTAGGTACTATAGTACTTGCGATTGTTAGAAATCTATAAAAGAAGAAATGTACAACAATTGAAATTGTACTAGTTACTGCTTTGGTAATAATCTTATTTATTGTGTTAGATAAAGTAACGGCACTTGTTGTCAGTGAGGTTAATAACTTCCCCACTCTATTAACTAATATACTTATGTTAGTAACTGCTAATGATATAGTCTTTGCTATACCACGCTTAATAGATGTAGACCCAGTTACTGAAGCTGTAATAGTTAAAAAGTGAGAAGCGAGTTCTACAATAAGAACTGCAACATGTTCACTGATAGTGCTAAATACTTTACCAATTAATCTTTGTATATAAACAGCAGATGTTAATGTTGCTATTAATATTTTATTAGGTAACCTTATTAATGTGGTTGTTATACTACTTAATATAGTTTTAGTAATACTAATTGCCTTAGCAATACTTATACTACCGGTTGAATTAATTGATAGTGTTCTAAGTAATCTTAGTATCCTAGAAATATTAGGAGTACCTGTTGCAAGGAGAGAGATACCTCTACCAACGCTTTTAACGATGGTAGAAGCACTCGAGGATAGGGACGAAAGAACCTGTTTAAAGGTATTTGAATCCGCACCGTTTAGTACCACCTTATTGATGGAACTTCCGTTTAAAGCCATAATTAACTAAACTGAACTTTAAATGTAAACTGAATTGCATCTCCAGTGTTTAAAGCAATACCAGTAAAGTCTCCTTTGACAAATAAATTGCCAGAGGTTGAAGCATCAAACAAACCAGCATTAGTAACAGTAATACCGGAACCGGCAGTGTCTGTACCTACGACTTGGAATGTATCATTTGTGGTAGACGTTGTTTGTTGAGTAACAGTACCGCTTACACGGGAACCATTTTCAGTAAACAAAGTCGTATCAGTTGCACCAGTCGTACCTGCGCCAGTTCCCCAAGCAACATAGCTGGGAGTGGTACCACCACCATTAAGGCGGCTAGTAACGATGGCACGTCCTGTATTAACTAAGAGTGTAGCCATTTTTTAATTCTCCAAATAAAACGTTTGATTGGGTTTTTGTGCCAATAATCTATAACGCCTAATTCAACTACAGTACCATCCGCACGGATAACCGTAGCGGATAGGTGTAGTTCTTTAGCGTTGCTATTTGCAACCTGCATTACTAAACGCCTTGTTTAACCAGTTCAAGTACTACGGAGAACACCAAAGGTGTTGTTCCTAATGTAGTATTATATCCAGTAGTTGTTAAAGCAATACGACCTGTAGGACTAGGTGCATTGTTTTGTAAACCACCAAAGTTCCAGAAGCTCATCTTACCTCGACCAGCTACAGGGATAATATCTACTTGAGTACTACCATCCCAAAGCAATCTAACTTCTAGTGGATCAGAAATAGAATAATCAAGATGATCAATTCTAAATCCTGTAGGAAGCAAAGCATAGTTAATTGGATCAACAATAATAATACTACCAGCTACTAATGAGAAAGTTAATGAACTACCAGTTGCAGTAGCAGCTACGTTCATTGTTACTTGTGTTGTACTGTTTACAACAGCAACATAAGCATTCGCAGGTATACCAGTACCTGTAACACCCTGACCAACAGTTGGTGTTAAACCACCAGCGGTGAATGTAATAACTTTAGAGTTAATAGTAGTAGCACCAGATGAAGCAGTACCTAATGTGCCAGAAGCAGCTATGTTAGATGTATCTAATACTCCAGTAACTTTAACGACGGCATTTCGATTACCGTCCATAATAATTTGAGTGTTAACGACGTTAGCCATTGTTATTCTCCTTGTGCAGGATTAGTAGGCGGAGTCTCTAAATCTGTGTCTGAATAAACTACATAAGTACCATCATAAGAAACAATAACAGTGGGTTCAGCCACTGCTTGTGCTTCTTCTAATGTTGTATAAGATTGAATAGTCATATTAGTTTAACTCAGATCCAATGTTAACTTCTTCAACATACATGACACGGTTGTTTGCAGTAGTACCGACAATACCAAAGTCTAATTGAACTGGTACTTGTGGAAGAGCTACATATACATCACCAGTGTATGGTTGTACTGGAGCAACGCTAGTGCTTAATGTTGTACCAGAAAAGTTAAAGCTATTAACACCTAAGGTTGCTACGTTGTATGTAGAACCAGGAGTTGCTACAGTTGTACCATCTTTGCCGATTGTTAAAACTGTAAAGCCGTTAACACCAACATACATTGTACCTTTACCATTGTAATAAAATTGGAAATTAATCCAAGGCATTAAGTCAATAGAGAATGTACCGGCAGTATAGCCAGATCCAGCAGCAGTAAGATAAGGAGCAGCCAAACTATAACCAGCAGCAGGACCATCACCAGGTTGACCTGTTGGAGCAGCATCTACTTGTACATAAGCCTGTGCACCAGAACCACCAGTACCATTAACTACAGCTAAAGGAGCTACACGATAGCCAGCACCAGCAGAGTTAATAGCAATAGAACTAAGGGTTGTACCTGTAGTATTAACAGTGAGTGAACCTGGAGTTGCAAACTGTGAACCATAAAAACCTGTTGGGTTAGCCAAGTCCGCTACGTTTTGGAAAGTAGTTGCTGTACCGGCTTTAAGGATTACAAAGTTAACTGTTGAGCCACCAGCTGGTTTAACAAAGTAAACACCATTCGAAGCTGCAGTAGGATCAACGTTATCAAAAAAACCAGAATAGATGTTTGCATCAGTTGATGGGTTTGTTTGACCAGCAATAGGAGCCGTCATACGAACATCATGCCATACTTGGTTGCCTGGAATAAATTGTAAACTATTTGCACCAAGAGCTTCAATACTCTTGTATGGGGTTGTAGAACCGCTAGTCACTTTAACAGCACCACAATTCCAACTAAAAGCAGCAGCAGTTGCGCCGGTACCACCAGTTGTTGCAGTGTAGTCAGTTGACTGACGGAAAGGAATAAAGTCATCGCCCTTGTTCACTTGATATTGTGAAGGGACGGTAGGGAAAGTATTTACAATGCTCTTAACTGGAAATGTAGAAATACCAGATATGAAGCGGGTTGGATTAGCCATTATAGGTTCCTTTAGTTAGCTTTGAGATAAATCAACGGTAGATCAATACCGCTATTAGAAGAGAAGGGGGCTTGCGCCCCCTACTTTATTACGGACCGTTAGATCCAAAGATTGCACGTGGGTCAGTCCAACCAAAAGAATAACGCTCGTAACCTTTTGCTTTCGCATTCATGGTGTCAAAGTCATTATCCATATCAAATTGGATACCTACACGTTCGTAGTATTTCATACCATCACGTACGTTAGTTCTAATGAACCAAGCATGTGGAGCTGTGAAATAGTGGTTTACAACTGCACCACCTGGGAATACATTGTTTGCCTTGAGAATGTTCAAGTCATTGTTTGCAGAACCAGGAGTAGAAACAGTCTTCAGAATACGACCAGCATTGTAGATTTCTTGACGAGCGATATGTAATGATTTAGGCATTACATTGATCAATAGACCACGGTCGTCTTGGAAACCCATCAAAGCAATAGTAGCATCTTCTAAAGAAGCTTCTGACAAGTCAGCATCAACTGTTAACTTGTTAGCGAATGTACCGCCAGAAGTATTAGGATGTGCTGTAGAGCAAAGAGCTACGCCATCACCACCAGCATACTGTAGGTTGGTACCTGTAGTAAATGCACGGTTGTAAATGTTAGCACCTACGTTTTCTTTCGTTTGACGGAAAGACATAGCCAATGCACCAGAACGCTTCTTAGATACTTGTTCGTACAAGTTATCATCAAGTTCTTCTTTAGTTACAATATATCCCAAAGCGTATGCGATATGTGTGTAACGAGTTGTGAAACCTTGGATCTCTGAATCAAATATTACTCCAGAGCCTTCAGTTTTCTGTGGAACGAGTCCGAATCCAGTTAACTGGACATCTTCTTCGTAGTTTTGATGTGATGAATCTTTATCAAAGAGTGAAGAATATTCTTCTGGATGCTCTTCGTATACTTGGCCCCACCAAGCTTTAATACCAGGCCATAGGGCCTTAGGATGGGTACCGGTTGTGATTACGCCTGCCATGTTTTTATTCCTTTAATTATTAAGCTGTACCTGAGGCTTGCTTGAAGATATGCTTATTCAAGATTACTTGAACGTTATCATAAGCGCCTACGGCGTTATTTACTCGTGGAGAAACTGCAATAATCGTTAAAGGCAATGCCAATGAACCAGTAGTACCTTGAGAGATAATAGACGAACTATTCAAGATAGTGCTTGATAGTGGGCTAGAAGTAGACAAGGTTGTTTGGTTAGCTGTAATTGTCATACCAGCATTTGAACCAACGTTTGCAGCGGCTACACCAGTTGCATCAGTTTCAATTTCAAAGATGATAGTAGGATCAGTTACAACAACTGCATAACGTAAACCAGAGCTCAACGGAAGGTACAGTTGAGTTAAGTTAAGGTTAGTTCCTTGGAGAGATACCCCAAAGTCAGCTACACGGAAACCTACGATAACACCTACAGGTGTATCTGTTGTAGCAGCTTTAGTTACATAAGCAACGCCGTTAGCATCGGAACCACCAGCGAACTTAACAACATCGCCAATGGCGTATGTGTTAGAAGCATCGTTGGCAATAGCGAACGTCATAGCTGATTGGTTAAAGTCCGCACCGGTAAGAGTACCGACAGGGCTTAGACCACGAGGCTGATTTGAATTTGCCATTTATAATTCTTTCAATAAGATTAGTATTAATATTTAATGCCTGCATTATAGAATCCAGTGGTATCAACTTCTGAACCACCTTTACCTCTACGAATGGAAGCATCTGTTTTGTCATTGCGTGATTGGATATCAGCTTGATCTTCGTCCCACCATTCTTCTTTAATCTTTAACAAGATCTGTTTGACTGGTTGACCCATATCATTCTTACTACCAATAACACTTACTCTATCTCCAAGATCGACGTTTGTATTTGTAACGTTCGATGCAGCATATCCTACCTCTGAGGGAGAGACAAATTCCCAGCCAGCGTCAAGAGCCGCTTGAATGCGACCCGGCTCATCATTAAAAAAGTACAAGTGATATCCTGTAATAAGATTTCCTACTTGCAACTTACCACGTGTCCCGTTAAACGCCCCACGATTGCGACGTACCGGTTTCTCATTAGACACAGTGGGTGTCTTGACTTCTTCTTGTTGTTCCTTAACAGTGGTTGTATTTGGATTAATAAACTCACCGACTGCTAGTTTTTTATCTGTTGCCATGATTGTCTTTCTCTCTTGTTTATTCTGACCAGTCTTGGTCGTTCTTTAGATATTGAATTGCTTTTTGTAATCTAACAGTATCATCATTTAAATGACCAATACCTTTATTACATGCATCACAAAGCAATCCACGTATCTTACCTGTGTCATGGCAATGATCCACGCACAATCTTCTTTTTAGTTCAAGTTGATGTGTACCACAAATAGCACAACAACCTTGTTGGCTTTCAAACATTTTATTAAATGTTTCTAATGTAATATTGTAATAACGTTTTAATGCATTCTTTAAAAGAATTGTTTTACGTTTTTCTACGTTATCATTATTCCATTTAGTGTTGTATGCAATACTCTCAGGTGTGTGTGGTCTATTTCTAGCCATCACTCACTCCAATCATATTCCTGAACATAGGCTTCTTTACTCTTAATTAAACCCTGCTTAAGAAAGCGGTCGCAAGCGGCCTTAGCTTCTGTAGGTAGGTTCTCGTATGATTTCTTAGCAGAGCTAGGGCGACCAGAGGTTGTCGTAGCAGCAGATCCATCCATAGGATTAGATCGTTTCTTTTTACCAAAGCGTTCTGGGAACGTGGTAGCTAATTCTTCATCTAACTTGTCTAGGAATGCCTTACCTTTAAGGGTAGGGAACTCTTCGGTAATAGACTTACCAATTGTATTTGTGATGTCTGTAATTCGTTTGTCTTGACCAAACCAATCATTACGATCTAACCACGCTTGTAGATTCTCATCTGGCTGTGGTGGTGACTGTACTGCTGGTGTTGGTTCACGAGTAGCTTCGGCACGGGCCTCAACTACATCCTGTTTAATCAAGTCCATGGCATCATCAATCTCAACAACACGATCGCCATCTCCACTGGAGACTGCATCACGCTTTGCTTGTTTCAATTGAACTAACTGACCTTCCAGTTCTTTTGCCTTACGTTCATACTGTTCCTTTTGGAACTTCTGGAACTCACGTGCAGTAGATCTTGCTTCTTCAGCAATACTACGTGCCTCTTTAAGTTCCTTGAGCAGCTTCTCGTTGTTCTTCCTAAGGATAGGCATAATCTCTTTGCCACGACGGACAAAGGTTTCAGCATCTACCCAATCAGATTCATTACCACGATAGTCTTCTTTAGCAACCCAACCCTGTGCGCCAGCTTCAGCAGCATAGTCAGGTGTGTTTGGAGTCTGTTGTGGTTCAACGTTGTTAGGCTCTTGTTGATTGTCAATTACATCATCACTCATCTTATTCCCTTACTTAAATGTGGATCAACTAAGTCCATGTCTGGATCTAAGATACCAGTCAAGTCATCATCGTTAATCATTCTATACTTAGCGCCGTCTTTACCGACGTACATTAAACCTGCATACTTAGCCATGATTACTTTGTCACCCTGTTTAACAGGACACTCAGCATAGCCACTAAAGGCTTCTGGACCAACAGCTACGACCTCACCAGTTGTATTACCTAACTGCTCACGTTCACTCATACCCTCTGTAGAGACTATGATACCGCTTGCTGTTTGATTAACTACAATCATTGGCTTAATCAGTACTCGATTTAATAAAGGTGTTATCCCTGTAGTATTACTCATCTATCTCCCCTTAAACTTTCCATCAGACCTTCATAGTCAAGAGCAAGGATCATACCAACAGCTGCAATACGACCACGAACATTACTGTCGTCATCTGTACCACCTACTAGCATCTCTTTTAAATACTCTCTATCATTGAAGAGAGCCTTCATGAAGGCCCCCGTGATCGGATGTTGTTTCCAGTCCAGGAATTCCGGTTCTGTTACAACGCTCAAATTACTCTCCTGTTGGTTCCGACGGTGTGTCTTCACCTTCCGTTAACTTCATCATAAGCTCGACTGAGGACATAATGCCTTCGTTCTTTGCTTTCATTGCAGCAATCTGGGAATTGATTAACTGGATTTCTTGTCCTGTACGAACACCTCCAGCTGTCTCTAATGCCAGTAAAGCTTCTGCCTCTAACTTGTGAATCTTAGCTTCGTTCAGCTTAGCTGTATCCATAAGCTTCAATACACCAAGTTTCATCTGCAACTGTTGGTCCGCTTGTTTAATCTGGGACTTCATTTGCTCAACTTGTAACTTCTCAGGTACAGCTGGTTTAATTGCATTAGGACCTTTTGGATCCGGCAGCAATGATTCTAACTCAGCAACCTTCCAGGCTTTAGCATACATGATTTGCGCTTGACGAATATTAACGCCAGGAGTCGTAGTAGCTAACTGTAGGATTGCTTGTGCCTGTTGCATCTTCTGACTATCACTAATGATGTTAGGATCTGCACTAGGACTGATATCACTTACTGGACCATTGTAGTCATCGGCAGAGATATTGAATTCACCCTTATCGGATTGGAAATCAACTTCATCTTCGAGATACAATTGGTTAAGTCTGTATAGCTTGCGGAACTCTTGCTTAAGGCTTCTGTAGGTACGTTTAAAGATACCAGAGAAAATCTTCATTCCTTGCTCAGCCATTGTTCTTGTTGTCTCAGCTGCTGTATTCTGTCCCGGATTTTGTCCAACCAGAATATCAACTGATCCACCAATACGCTCACCGTAGTTGATAAGCATTCCAAGCAATGTAAACAGAACTTGAGAAGGCTCCCTAACAGGAAGAGGCACAATGCCTTTACGTAAATCATCACCAGTTGAATCAACGTGTTTCCATTCTAAAGGTGCAAAGTTATAATTACCACCACGCATCTTAATGCCACGGCTTAGGAACCCACCTGCTGTGTTAGACATCGTACCAGCATCAACCAGTTGGTTAATGATTGTATCGATGCTTTGATTAAGGGGTCCCAGTAGTACTCCAAATCCCAAGTCATAAAAACCGCCATCAGGTGAGGGGATAAAAGGATACTTAGTAAAGTACTGTTCAGCTTTAATACTTAAGATTTTACCAGAGTCATTACGTTCAATAGACTGGTCAAAGAACCGGGCTACAATACGTAGGACTTGTTTGGTATCACGACGTACCCATACAATGTATGGTTCGGCGTAACCGTCTTGGTCAAAGTCAATGAACTTGTGTGTCTCAAGGATTTCGTACGGTGTGCTAGAGTCTGTAGACTGTGGAGCCTCCATACCCTGAGCTTTGTTTTGTGTTAACTGCAAGTTCGATTGTGGAATCGAGACTGGAGTTACTTCAGTCATCTCACAAAACAATCCACGAGCCACTCGCTCATAGATCTCATTCTTGGTCATGTACTGCACGTGGGTAACACGTGGTGCCTGTTCAAGGGACTTAGTCCAGTAGTTAACTACCAGGTCTCTTGCAAGAATGTAATCTGATTGTGGTCTACGTTTTGTAGGATGGTAGTAGGTTTTCTTAAAGGCACAACCTACAATCGGTTGTGTGATTAAGACCCTATCAGTATCCTCTTCCCAGTCCTCATCAACTTCAAGGATCTGGTAAGACATATGATTCTCAATTCGCTCAGCTCGGCGTTCCTTCATACCATCTGGATCATCACCGATGACCCTACAACGTACTGGAGTATCGCCATTAACAAGAACAGGATATGCTCTAGCATGGTACTGCAAAGCTGCAATAGTAATTAGAGGGAACTTAACGTTAGAGGCGTTAGGCCATGGGAAGGACTTAGCTTCAGCAACCTGTAAAGCTAGCTTCATGGACTCTTCAGTCCGCTTCTCCCAAGCTGATCTAGACATTAGATCGGCAGTAAACTCTTCGTATACATCACGACCAATCTTCTGCAGATCATCTTTATCCAGAAGCTCTGCGATATTAGGACATACAACCACGTCCTCAAGTTTTAGTTTAGCTTCTAGTTTATTCATTAATATCCCGTTACGGCGTTAGCGCCTCGTCTATCGTATCCGAACTCATGCATAGCATCTCGGTATTCTTCGTCCTCAACCTCATCATTGGTTGGGGCTTCAATAAGTTTATCAAGCATCATACCAAGGTAAGCCATACAGTCTACTTGGTCATCATGCTTGTCTCTAGGGAACCTCATCATCTCATCTTCAAGTGTCTGGTACCAATCAGCGTTCTTATCGAACCGTACACCTTTGGCACGCATCCTGGCTTGGATACTTCGTCCTCTGGCTATCTTATCCTTACCACCATGCTTTAGGGGTACTAGGTTAAGGTATGTATTAGTCTTGTGCATCTCTTCTCGAAGAAAGGGTCCAATAGCTTTTGAGACTTGCATCTCCTCAATACCAAAGGCCTCTGGCTTGTATAGTCTTTGGAGAGCAAGAATAGTGTCTACGATCTCCCGGCCATCTAGCCGGTCTCGTATTACATCACGGATCTGAATACGCTTGTTCTCATCCACACCAGCAACAATGAATACGGAGTAGTCAGCTTGTTGGGATTGTGAAATAGCTAAGTCAGCAGTGATGTAGTAGTTAATACGGGCAGTCTGATCATCAACCGTTAATGCGGCAAAGTCAGGCTTTTTGAAATAGGAATTCGCTTCATCAAGAGGTACGTTAAGATACTCTTGTGAGTAAACGTCAGGCATACCCTGGCGGATATACTCTTCACGTAATGCTTTAAGTTCTTCAGCACTCTTCTTCTCAGGCCACAGGATCTCTGTGAAGTCTGGATTGTGTGCTTTGTACTTAACTGACTTCCATAAGGAACGACCAAGTGAATAGGTCTTGAGTCCTTCTGTAATTGTTTTTTTGTCACTGTCTCGTGGCATTAAAGATTCAAGGAGCGAATCCATGTGTAGAATAGTTCCAACCATCCGGATAATCCCGCTATCGCTACGACAAGGCAAGAGAGCTCCATAGAACCACCTTCTAAATTTCTTACGACGTTCGCTGTTCATGACAGCTTCATCATTCTCCATATCATCACATAATATGATGTCTGGGCGTGAGCCGTTCCAGATAAGACCACGAAGCTTTTGCTCTGCACCCTTAGCAATGATACGGAACTTATCGCCGTTATCAAACTCGACAATGATGTCTGATTCTGTTTCCTTGAGAAACTTGACCAGACCCTTCTCATCCCTTTTAATCCCAAATAGGGATATAAGAGTTTCATTTTCTTGTAGCTGTTGCTTAATGGATCCTAGAAACAACGAAGCTTGTGACTCTGTGTCTGATACCATCAGCATGAACTTACGCTCTCGAAATAAGAGCGTAGCCAATCCGTATCCCATCGTGACTGCAGTAGATTTCGCATGACCTCGTGGGGCGGATATAGCTACAAACTTATCTTGTGAACAACATAGATCCCACCATTCAAGGTGGCAGGCTGGTGTGCTAACAGCATCACCTAGGCTGGAGGACAGTACGCTACCCATGAACCCAGCAATGGTATCCCGGTTAACTAGCATCTGTTTCTACATCTATGATTACATCGTTATTAATGGCTTGCTTCAGGTCTGTCTTAGACATAGTAGCAAACTCTGCAAATTTCTTGGCTAGGAATTCTAGCTGGTTCATTGTATCAAGCTTCTCAACTTGTTGGACGGCACGTCCTTCAACTTTAAGTTTCTGGTCAATCATATCGACAGCAACCTTATGGGCATCTTTCAGGTTAACAGGCTTACGAAAGATCTCACCAGTCTTTTGGTTAAATCCGAAGTCTCCGTTAACAAGGCGATCCTCAACAGTGGTCATAGCCTTCTCTACGATCTTACCAAGGTCAGCCGACAGCTTGTCGTCTTCCTCGTCCCTGATCTGTTGGGTTAACTCTTTCCACCAAGGCTGATAACGCCAGATGTGGATGGTGTTCTTAGGGATGCCTGTGGCAGCCGCTGTCTTAACTTCAGAGCCTGTGGCTATGTAGGTAAGGACGCATTCTATCTTCTGGGACTGTGCCCAGGCTTTGTTGGGTGTACCGGGTTTAGTAGACCGGCGACGCTTAGGGGCGTTGGACAACAAGGCCAACGACGCTCTACCAAATGGTTTGTCAATACGTTTCATGTAACAAGGATCCTTTAACTATATGTTGCTTTTTTACAACACCCTTATATTATACCACATATTTATTGATTTGTCAATAGGTAACACAAAATAAATATATTTACAAGTAGGGGTTGACTTTAGAACAAGAATAGTATATAATAAGATTTATATAATATATAATATAATATATAATACGTATAGTACTTATGTACTATACGATATATAATATATAATATAATATACAGGTATAACAAGGCAACGCCGGCCCCACCAAAGGGGCAAGGCGCTTGCCATTTAAGACATTTAAGACATAATCTCCTATAAGGGGTTTCATGTCCTAAATACCTCCCCCTTGTAAGGCTTACGCGAGCCCTACAGGCGAGCATAGCCCTTTAAAAGCGTTTAAAGGTACCTACAAGCCCTTCCAAGTACCTATCTGGTACCTAGCCCTCATCTTTAATGAAAACAGCTCTAATCGCCTTATACCCCCCTTAGTTTAGAAAACTATATAAATTATAGGATAGTGACATAAATGAAATTCAGATAGAGTTCCTTTTCCCCCACCCACCCCTATACTCCTCAGGTATACCCCCACACCTACCCCACCCCATAGCTATGCCCACACTGTAGTAGTACAAGTGTTGTATAAAAACAACACATTACTCTGTAGCTATCCTATAGTGTGGTATAAATACAACACATTGAGTAGTAGTAGTAGATAAGTGTTGTATAAATACAACAGTTATTCTATTCCCCGATGCTTGATTGACATGTGTGTTAGCACACACCAACAACATCAATCACTTAGCATACTATATCCCCGTAACAATCATATCATAACTCGATACGATTAAAGTCAAAAGCAAAAGCCCCTTCTGCTACCATATCGTCAGTCACTAGTCTCGTCAGGTTCCCTTCCTCACCTTCGTGCCTGCCTCTTATTCTCTCTACTAAATAGCTCAATTGTATCATGCAGTGTCAAGTCATTGGCATCGCTTCGCTCATCCAAGCAAGCAGGCTATACCATGACAAGTCATGGAGCCCTGCTAGCTCGGCTGTCCACTGCCTCGCCACAACACATGACCCAATAGAGCTGTGTAAGAGAGAATCTTATACATTTTTTTAACTTACTCTGGAGTTTATTATGACAAATCTCAAAGCAATTCTTATCACTGTAGTATTTTTCGCCATTTGCTTAGCTATCTGGCACTTAACCAACATTCATTATCTGTAATACCTCCAGCGGGTGTCGTCGCTTTGGGCGACACCGCCTTATTCAATTATTTCATAGAAAGATATACATATCATGTTATTTAACATCCTAAACAACAAAACACTCCGTCAAACATTAGCTATCCCAGCTGATGAAGGACTTGACGACATGGCTCTTGAACTAGGTTGGAGAATGCTAGTACCAGCCTTACCTGAGAGGTTAGTGAGTCCTAACATCATGAAGCGTGAGGCTTGGGAGTGGAATCTGTACCTATACGATGCTATGAATAGTGGTGATACGCTATTGATGGTTGATGATGCCCGCTTCTCACCTTATGTAGAAGATGTAGCTGACGAGTACGAGCAAGAGTCTGACTGCCTCCCAGATGACCCTGAACCAGCAGATGAGGTTGTTGAGGCTTCATACGACATGGAAGAAACATTCCATCATCTTAACCAACAACACAGTTCGATAGAACAATAATACCTACGAGAGCCGTCCGCCCCCTCTTGCGAGGGCGGTACGTTCTCGATTTCAATTTAAAATATCATCTAAAAGGAATTAAATATCATGGCAACTAAAAACATCCAAACAACTACAGTTCGTAAAGATTTCGACTTTGAAACATATAACGTAGTCATGAAAGGTGCAAACGCTGGACTCAAGTTATTCCTAGTCCAACAGATGTTATCTGACATTGCAACTACCGCCTTCCGCTATCGCAATCCGTTAGCTCAACAGTTAATCGACCTTACTGACGAGACGGTGACTCTCCGTGCAGAATGGAAAGCCATCTCAGCCAAGTCACAACGTCAAACACCAGAAGGCAAACCAGATCAGATCGCTGACAAACCAGTCTTCGATTCAGCAGTAGCTGAAGTAACCATCTACTAAGAAATAAACATCCTGAGCATGATGTAAAACCGCTCACCAATCACCTTTGTTGTAAAAAAACAACACTTCCAAAACCTAAAAACTCGTGAGCTCGCTTGTGCTCGCTATAATTCAAAAACTAACAAATACAGCTACAATTCGTCAGATTGGCTCACAAAGCACTCTGACACAACCAAAAAAACGAAGCAGTCCACTTGCGTAGGGGGGCGCAAACTTTTGAAGATAAACTTTGAGATTTTGTTACTTTTGATCTTTGCTGTAACTTCATGTGTAGACACAGGAATAAGTATCATCAAGTACCATCAAAATGAAATGGCAAATGGAAAATGCACTGATACTTCTAAAACTGAAGGGTTTTATGCAGTAAAAAACGGGATAGGATATTGCTTTGATCGTCAAAAAGAATATCCCTATCGTATTCGTGGTGGTATCATTTACGTTGAAGGTGAATAATATGCGTTACTATCTCCATAAAATAGAACAAGATGAGTTTGGTGTTGAACACACTAGTATTATTGGTAAAACATCTAAAACCTACGAACGTGCCGTAATTCGTGGTAAAAGATTACAAAATGCACTAGTTGTAGAGTTCCCAAACAATCCACTTTGTATAATTCGCAATGGAATTGAGGTATTACGTGCTTGATTTAAAGGAAGACTTACTAGATGAAGACGCTCCTATCGTGTTACCTGCTGAACCTGAACAGGGCATTCAACCAAAAAATAGAGACTGTGATCTCTACGTCGAGGTTGAACTTCCAGTTGCCGAAGACCTGTTCGAAAGCGAACCAGAACCAGAAATCAGAGGCTACAACATGTCATATGAAGCCCGTGTTGCTGCAGAGAAAGAAGCAAGCTACCAAGGCTTCACCAAAGGCACTGTAGTCGTTCCTAGGGCTGCTAATGCGTTCCAGCGAGTCAATCCAATCAACTGGGGCATTATATTAGATACACAAGTCTGGGAATATCATTACCAAGATCATATGTATGCTCCTTGTAAAGTTCAATGGGTCTCAAACGGTGCTACTACCTATTGTTGGCCTAATGAATTGATTATGACTCACCCAGCACCTGACAGTGCTGATCTTGATATGATTAAGTCTGGAGAATAGTATGGAAGACCAAGAATATGATGACTATCGTTTCTTCTACATATCTGAATTAAATAAAGGACGTGGTTTAGTATTAGCAGTAGACATGAATAATGGATTCATGCCTTTCTTTGAATCATTCCGTGAACGCTTTGGTAATAACCCAGTAGTACTTAGTAAAAAAGGATTATCGTCGAAAGACTTTGATCTGCTCTGTAATTTCCTTGAACCTTCGCAAATATTTGACTGAAAAGAGATACAAATGATCATTAAAAAGCTTAATAAATACACATACGATGTGTGCTTTTCTGATATTGGATGGGACTTATGGGCTCGTTTTGAGCGTAATAAGAATCATCTTAAACTTGTTAAGGGGGCGTCAATGCCTAGTCATCTTTATACTAAGTTAATTAAAGAGGTAATCAACAATGGCCTATAGTATATTTACAGCCGCTGAAACAGAAGCGTTCTTCAACTCTATTCCTGATGTTGGTGTAATAAACCGACAAACCAATCCAACAGGTCACAAAGTTGTTATAAATAACATAACATATTCAATCTTGTTTGACCATAATGGTGCCTTTTGGACTATCTTCGAGCATCCAAACGGTAGTTTTGACCGTCAAAGTAAAATATTACAACGTATTCACCAATCATATACAACATATTGTTGTGGTGTATGGCAACTTGGTAGCTTCTATTGTCCATTTGACGTACCACATGAAATTGAAGATCTCATGATCAAAATGATTGCTAGCTGTGCTCGTTATAAGTTTGCTAAAGGTGTAATGCAAGGATATTTCTATAAATCACGTCATAAAGGTGCTGTGTATCAACATGATCGCATCCTTAAAGCATTTATTCGTAATGGGTTTGTTGACAATTCACCTGAAACGTTCAATCCTAACAGTGGTAACATGATTAAAGGGCTTGTACGTCCTTGCCAACCACCAAAAGCAAAGCGTGCTACTCGTGCAATGTTACAACAACGATTAGATACTCTATTAGGAGTCTTACATGGCAATACGTAAAATCTGGTTAGTCAGCTGTCTTGACCTTGATGTTATCAATGGTGGGGGCGGTGTGTTTGGCGGACAATCATTCCAACGTAAACAAGCTCCAACTGAATTCTTCGTTGATGAACGGTCTGCTAGACAAGCTGCTGAACGCATTGCTCGTGAGAATCCAATGAAACCATATGGTATTTTCGCAGTTGATAGTGTCGTAGAAACAGGTAATGCACCTGTTGTAACCAAAAAATACACATCTGAAGGGGAGTTGTTACCAGTATGAGCACATTAGCACTTGTTAGAATGGGTACTGGCGTTGCAGATGAAATCTGTGATCTTTTCAATAACGTAATCACTTGGAAACCAGGAGCTTCTTATGATGCTATACACTTTGAAGGTGGTGGTGATATCCATCCTAGCCTTTATCGTAGTAAAAACACACATAGCCATGTTGGTGATACACTCTCAAATAGGGATATGGTTGAGCAACTAGCAATCACTGAAGCCATTGCTCAAAAAGCTCTAATCATTGGTAGTTGTCGTGGTGCTCAACTAGCTTGTGCATTCGCTGGTGGTAAATTAGTTCAAGATGTAACCAACCATGCAAATGGTCGTGGTCATGCAGTAAAAAGCAAAGAAGGTATGCATTTTGATACCACATCTGTACATCATCAACAAATGTATCCTTGGGAGATCGAACATGATCTATTGGCTTGGAGTCATCATCCTCTTAGTAATCACTATCTTGGGGATGGGGTGGACCCAACCTTGGTTAGAGTTGAGCCAGAGGCTGTATACTTTCCTCAAATCAATGCGTTAGGCTTTCAGTGGCATCCTGAGTGGTTTTGTTCACTAGGTGAAATAGAATTTACTGTCAATCAAATTAAACATAAAATGAAAAGGAATCATTAATTATGTGGAACCAACATGTACGTATCGGTAGCGATCCTGAAACATTCCTTCAATCTAAAACTGGTGAGTTCATCTCATCTGTTGGTCTCATCGGTGGTAGCAAAGATGAACCAATGCCGATTGGTGAGGGTTGCTCTGTTCAAGAAGACAACGTAACCGTTGAATTCAACACACCACCAACCAATGATGTAAAGGAGTTCGTCCGTGTCATTAATTACAATCTTAACTGGATTACTAGGCGTGCTAGTGAGTTGGACCTTAGCGTTGTTCACACCCCTTCTGCTAGATTTAGTAACAGTCAACTCAACACTGAAGCTGCGCAAACTTTTGGATGTGAGCCTGACTTTAACGCTTGGAACTTTGGCACTCCTAATCCTCGTCCTAAGTCTAAAGACACTAAACTCCGCTCTGCTGGTGGACATATCCACATTGAAGCTCCTGAATTAGATAAAATTGATCTGATTCAAGCGATGGATCTATTTGTTGGTGCTCAAATGGTTGCATTTGACAAAGACACACAGCGTCGCAGTTTGTATGGCAAAGCTGGTGCTTATCGTCCTAAATCTTATGGTGTTGAGTATCGCACAGCTTCTAACGCTTGGTTACAAAGCGATGAGCTAAAAGAATGGGCATTCAATCAAACACAAAAAGCTGTACAGTTTGTTCGTGATGGGCACACAATCCCTGACGAAGTAGGATCTATGATCCAAGACTGTATCAATAACTCTGATGAGTCTTTGTTGGCTCGTATCAATGAGGTATTACCGAGACTAGTATGAATCCAAATCAAATCTTTGAAGACTTCGAACGCAAGTATCAAGGAAGTTTTGTACAAGTTGTAATGGGTAAAACCACAGGTATCTTCCAATTCCAACGTATGCGTACACTTGGTAAAAAGTTCCCTGAGCTTGAACTACAGTCTGATACTCTTGGTACTATCATCCTTAACTATAACACACAAGCTAAGATCTTCTTTCGTATTCCTAAAACAGGATACATTCAACACAAAGATCGTGCTATGTTCTTTAGTCGTAAACCTGAGCGCCAATGGAAACGAGGCATTCATCAAAACAATTGTCAATTTGATGTTCCAATGACTCAGTATCTATTATTACAGGGACGTGATAACTTACCTTGTTTTGAAAAGATTAGAGAGGCTTTTGATCCAAAGTATCACAGCTTAAAAGAAGCCCTTGACTTACTTAATAACAAAAACTATCAATCAGTAGCACTAAGCCGTAACATGGCATTATCACAAGGAAAGAAAGATGACTATATCCTCTGGTACAGATACGGTGCTATCGGACATATTACGAAATCTGGGCAGATTTCAGCCCCCGACTTTGAACGGGAATCCGAACGTGAAATTATGTGAACTCCGTGACTTTCCTAGCTTGAAAGTTAATAAAAACGAACTACTTACTGATAATCAACAGTTTTCTCAATACAATGGACCACTTACTGGTATTGAAGTTGAAGTTGAAAATCTCGACGACACTGAATTTAAACTTACCCACTCTTGGAGTGTGGCAAGCGATGGTTCATTACGGAATGCAGGTCGTGAGTTTATCTCATCTCCTAGCACACCACATCAAGTTGAAGCAGCTATTAACCATCTCTACGCTGAATTACCAGCAAAAGTTCACTTCAGTCCTCGTACCAGTGTTCATGTTCATTTAAACTGTCGTGAATTAACTCTTAAACAAATCTATAACATTGTTATCTTGTATCAATGCTTTGAAGATCTATTGTATGACTTCGCAGGTAGTGAACGTAAGAAATCTATCTTCTGTGTTCCTATTGGTAATACACAATATTACAACGGCTTCAAAGGCCTTATGCACAGTGGTGATCTTTACAAGTTTTGGTCTAAATACACCGGTTTAAATGTTAAACCACTTAACGAATATGGAACGATTGAGTTTCGTCATCTTCGTGGTACTAAAGATCGTAACGTTGTTTTTACTTGGTTGCATCTCTTGTATCGTCTATATCGTTATGCAACTACACTAGAATCGGAAGAACTTGAAACACGCATTAAAGCTATTAGTCAAAACGGTAACTACAGTAACTTCGGCAATATGGTCTTTGGTGAGTACTTTACGTTGTTACAATCACTAAACTTTGAAAAGAAAATGCAAGAAGACTTTGCAATTAGCAAGTTATTTATTAATAACAGTACCAAAAGTATAATGGACGGAAGGATTTAATTATGTGTGGGATTGTCGCAATGATATCCAAATCACCATCAGGATTCGTACACTCAGATCTTGACATGTTTCAAAGCATGTTAGTATCTGATAGTATCCGTGGTGAAGACTCAACAGGTGTGTTTGGTATCTATAAAAATAAACAAGCACGTATCCTTAAACAAGCCGTAGAACCACAGCTGATGTTTCGCTGTGATGAGTGGGGCGACTTCCGTACCAAAGCAATCAACAGCATGAATGTTCTTGTCGGTCACAACCGCTATGCAACTCGTGGTGCTGTGAACACAGAGAATGCTCATCCGTTTGCTGAGGGTAAGATCTGTCTTGTACACAACGGCACGTTGCATAATCAAAAAGACTTCAACAAAGAAGTAGAAGTTGATAGCCATGCTATCGCTCATGCATTCAATGAAAAGCCTGCTAAAGAAGTTCTCAGTCAAATCAATGGTGCGTTTGCATTCATCTGGTATGACCGTGAAACTGGCAAACTCAACATTACTCGTAATAGTGAGCGTCCACTAGCATACATTGAAACCAGTGATATGATCTACATAGCCTCTGAAGGTGGTATGATTGAATGGTTAGTTAATCGTAAAACAAACAAATTCCAAACTGCTAAACTCTTTGACACCAATAAAATCTATTCATATGGTCTTAAAGGTGCAGAAGAGACAGAAAGCTATGAGGCTTATCGCCCAAAGCCATCGGGGGTAGTAGTGCATACTTCCCCCAAGACACAACATATCCCGAATATCTCAACTACGATTCATGGCCCTCATGCTTTTAAGTTTAATGATGAACCATTAATTAGAATCACAGAACTTATCGAAGTACAATCTAATAATATGATTCGTGTTCGTGGTAAAACAGTATGGCCTACTGGTGGCATTGACTTTGTAGGCATTGCAGCTCAGAAAGTAAACATTGATGATATCCATACATTAATTAAATCTGGATATGCTACCGGTGTCGTTCGCTCTACCTACTCAACAAACTGTGGTCATTCTCTTTGGTTGGGTGACGTTAGACCAGCAGAAACTGTTGACATGTACAACAATGTTAAAATACCAGAAGCATTGTGGAAAAACGTTGTACAACATAATGAATGTGATAAGTGTGGTGGTGCTCTTAAAGAAAACCAAGCATGCTTAACATCATTCAAGTACAAAAACAAACCTAATCAGTATCGTATTGTATGTGCTGATTGTGTAATGGAGGCATTAGATGAAGCAACATCGCCTAAGCAGCAAAATAGCGGTCATGAAATACAAGGCAGGGAGTCGATCCGCAAGGACTTTACAGATGTTCCTTTCCGAGAAATTACAGAAGAATGTACTCTCCATTAGAGATGATCGTGTCCCTTTTCTCAAACGTTCTCGAGTACTTATTAATTGGGGTAGTAGCAGTGCTTTTCGTAACATACCAAATTGTCGTATTTACAATGATCCTGATAACGTACGCCTTGCTAGTAATAAGTTGCTTACTTTTAGCCAGTGGCGTCGCTTTGAAGTCTCGTGCCCAGAATGGACTACAGATTATGATACTGCATTGGAATGGTTGGATAGTGGACATACGGTCTTTGCTCGGACCCTTACTCGTGCTCATAGTGGTCTTGGTATTGTTATTGCACGATCACCTGAAGAACTAGTCGACGCACCATTATATACTAAATATATTAAAAAGAAGAAAGAATTCCGTGTCCATGTATTCAGAAATCAAGTCATCGATCTACAAGAAAAAAGACGTAGTACTAATTCACCTGCTAGCGATTTCCTCATTCGCAATCATGCTAATGGCTTTGTATTTTGTCGTGATGACATTATCGAGCCAACCGATCTCAGAGCAACAGCTCTTTCGGCAGTGGCTGCCCTCGGTCTAGACTTTGGTGCTGTTGACATTATCTACAACGCACACTATGACAAGTGTTACGCACTAGAAGTGAATACAGCACCAGGTTTAGAAGGTACTACATTAGAATCATACAGTAAAGCAATCATAAAGGAAGCATATGTCTAACTTATTCTGGCAACAACAAGTAGATGATCGTATCCTTGTAGGATTAACAGCAGAAGCTCTCGAAACATTCGGTCAACTGTGGGCTATTATCCCCTCCAGTGATCGTAAACGTAACTTCAAAGAAGGTGATCAAATCGTCGCTATTGAGGGCTCCGATGGTATGGGATGTCTTAACATCGAGTTTCCTGTCAACAAAATCTCATTCAACGG